>Ga0209186_1000052_pt1 | contig 88292 bp, 73 predicted proteins | sample SidtaG_FD_187426 | JGI IMG/M metagenome (GOLD analysis project Ga0209186, IMG submission 187426) | Marine algal microbial communities from Sidmouth, United Kingdom - Sidmouth_Male2 metaG (SPAdes) (version 2) | ecosystem: Host-associated > Algae > Red algae > Unclassified | place: Sidmouth... | reverse complement strand
AAAGATAAAAAACTAAGGTACCTAGGGTCTTCCCAGTATCAAAAGTCGGGGCGTAGCTCAGCCTGGTAGAGCGGCAGCTTTGGGAGCTGCAAGTCGCACGTTCGAATCGTGTCGCCCCGACCATTTTCCTCCCAAGTCCCTGTAAATCAAGCAGTTCGTGACTCCCCTGTTTCAGCCTTACAGCTCCTCGCACCTTTGCCCTGTCAGAAATGTACGCGTTGCCCTGTCAGAAATGTACGGTCTCGAAATATAGACCAATGGGACTATTGGCAGATATGCCTTGGTGTCCTGCCTGCGAGGACTTCTGAATGCCGGTGAAACCGCGTTGCGATTCAATGGACACCACCAAAGATTAATCAATATATCAGGTTTTCCCTGATGAAGGTAATACATCATTTCCGGTATTGGTGGAGAATGAGGAAAACTGCGCTACGGAGAATCTTAATAATCTATTTTTTCACGTTCATCGGCATACACGCCTGGGGCGGTAAAGTAATGAATTCCTCCGATACTGGGTCCGGCTCGCTGCGGGACATTCTCAGCTCAGCCACAACGGGTGAGACAATTGACTTCGACATATCCCTAAATGGGCAGACAATTTCTTTGGCCAGTGAACTCGTAGTGACAAACTCTCTCATAATTGACGCCTCATCTCTCTCTTCGGGCATCATTATTAGCGGCAACTCTAATGGTGACTTTACCCACGATTTTGGGGAAACTCGCTGTTTTCTTATTAGCGATGGGGACAATGCCAGCACCCAGTCCGTCCACTTGATCAACCTCACAATTCATGGAGGCGTTTCAGAGGGTCGTGATGGGGCAAATATTCAAAGCCAAGAGGACCTCACCCTCAGCCATTGTCTCGTAACTGGCGGACGTATGATCGATTCATTTAAGTCTGGCGGAGCCGGCATTCACTCAGAGTTTGGCCATCTAATAGTGAATCATAGTACCATCTCTGGACACCAATGCTCAGCCGACCAATATGTATTAGGTGGAGCCATTCATGTGAAGGACGGAAAACTAACAATGACCAGTAGTACCATTACAGAAAACTCAGTAATGAATTCATTCTCCGGCTTGGGTATTGGAATCTATTCGCAACGTAGTCGCATTTCGCTGACTGACTGCTTGATATCGAGCAACCAATTTAACGTCATTCCGGGCAGTAGTCTATCTTATGGTAAAGGCGGAGGAATTTTTATCACCGATAGTGAGCTGGACGTGAGTAGTAGTACGATCAAGGATAACTACGCAGATGAAGGCGGCGGAGTTTATTCAGAAGATAGTCAGTTTCAGGTTATTGATAGTGTTATCGATATGAATCAAGCGAACAGATCTGGAGGTGGTATTTATTCAATCGATAGCGAGTTAGAAATGAGCAGGAGTCAGATTCAAAACAACATGGCCGCAGGAAAAGGAGGAGGACTCGAGTCAAAGGGGGGCCAATTAATAGCGGATCGATGTGTTTTTTCTGGAAATTTAAGTGAAGGCGATGGAGGGGCAATTAACTCAGATAGTGATTTGCTGACGTTAAAGGAAAGCACGATTTCCGGTAACACTGCCTCTGGTAGAGGAGGCGGGATTAACTCAGTGGATGGTCAATTGACGGTTATAAAGAGCACAATTTCCGGAAACCAATCTGACTCTCATGGGGGAGGGGTCTCCAGAGACGTAAATTCGGGAAGCGCATCGTCGAACGAATTCGCATGGCTTCAAAATTCTACAGTTTCCAACAATCAGTCAGACAGAGATGGCGGAGGCCTTTATAACCGTGACGGATTATTCCGCGTTGAGCACTGCACCGTGGTTGAAAATATTGCGAGCAGTGGGGGAGGCGGGGTGTGGAGTGAAGGCACGTCCACAAGTCTCGAATTCTTGGGTTCAGTGGTCCGTGAGAATACAGACGAAGATCTCATCTATGAAGATGGCACCATCGTCTCTCTTGGGGGTAATTTCATCGGCACTGGGAATGGGGCCGATCCATCCGTGTTCTCCAACTCTACCGACATTCTAGATTCAACCAACCCTCTGCTTCTGGGGCCGCTGACCAACAACGGAGGGTTCACTTTTACGCATATGCCAATGCCTGGATCCCCGCTGGTCGATGGCGCAAGCTTTTCTAGCTATACTAGCGATCAACGTAATGTCTCCCGTGTAATTCCTGATATCGGCGCCGTCGAAGCGGACTGCCAAGCGGTCCCACCCGTGGTAAATCTTTCTGCCAGCAGTTTATTGGGTGGTTGCGGATTAGCAGACGGTCCTATCACCGTGGTTTTTACACCGCGGACCACAGTCGCTGGCTATATTAATACGGCCTTACTCGTTGATGGAGGTGGCATAATACAAAGCATTTCTCCTAGCGGAAATTTGGCCTCTAGCGGTCTCTCAGATGGAAGCTATAGCATTCACATAGTGGCTGCAGAGATCGCTAGCGCAGCGGGAGTTGATCTCTCCAATATTACGGTGGGCGATTCATTGGCAAGTATTTCGACTGACTGCCTTGCGATAACATCACTTTACATCAGTTGCTGCCATGTTTTCTCGAATGTGGTGCAAAACGCCAACGACAGCGGCTTCGGTTCCCTGCGGTGTATTCTCGCTGAAGCGAATTCGGGGGCCACCATCACCTTCCTACCTAGCCTCTCAGGCCAGACCATCTCGCTCGCCAGTGAGCTCGTCATAGACAAGTCTATAACCATCGATGCCAGCATGTTGACGGGCCCAGACGGTATCATTATCCGCGGTATTTCCAGCGGTGACCGCAACGTTGATGTCGGCGAGACTCGCTGCTTTTTCGTCAACGATCAAAACAGCGCCAGCACCCAAGCCGTCCATTTCATTAACCTTACGATTACCAGCGGTTCAGCAAGATTCGGAGGTAACATCTTCAGCAGGGAAGCTCTTACTCTCACCAACTGCCGCATCACTGATGGGCGCGCTTCCAGATCTGGCGGGGGAATCTATTCGGGTTCCCGACTGAACCTAAACCAAACCGACATTTCAGCAAATCAAGCATCTTTTGGGGGCGGGGTTTACCAGAATCCAGGTTGTTTACTCGCGAACCAAAGTACCATCTCCGGGAACCAAGCGAGCGTACGGGGTGGGGGCGTTAGGATCTATGCAACCACCCTCCTGAATATTTTACAGCAGTGTACGATCACCGATAATTATGCGGATGATGGTGGTGCATTCCATCTCGACCATGCGACCCAAACCCGCCTCGAGCACTGCACCATTGTAGAAAATCGCGCCATATCTTCAGCTGGCGGTGTCGTTGTCGACACAGCTAACAGCCTAACCTCCCTCGAATTGTTAGGAACTGTAATTCGGGATAATGGAAGCGCGGATTTGGGTGTTGAAGGTTTCGCAACAGATCCCGTATCTCTTGGTGGCAACTTGGTTGGATTAGGTAATTTCAGCGCTTCGGTGTTCACCAACGCTACCGACCAAATGGACGCCTTCACTCCATTGCTTCTTGGAACTCTGGCTGACAATGGTGGACCGACCCTTACCATGCTGCCCATGCCCGGTTCTCCACTCATCGACGGGGCTGGTTCCACTGGTGCCATCGTCGATCAGCGCGGCGAAGTCCGTCCACGCGGCTACGCTCCAGACATTGGCGCGCTGGAACTAGACTGTCAATCCATACAGTCATTCAGTTGCCCGGCCAACGTCACCGGCATCACTTGCCCCAGTTTCATTCCACCCGTGACCAGCCTGCCAACTGTCACCGATAGTTGCGACCCGGCTCCGGTGATCGGAGTCGTAACCCAACAGCTGAGCGGTGACGATTGTGCCGGCACCGTTGGCTATATTTTCACCGCCGTGAACAGTTTCGGCAACAGCACCACATGCACCCAGATTTTCACCTACGCCGACACCACGGCTCCGGTCATCACCAGCTGCCCCGCGAACGTGACCGTGAACGGTGGTAGCGCCCTGCCCACGAGTCCGGAGGCGGTGGTTGCGACCGACAACTGCGGAAGCGTGACCGTGAGTGTCTCTACTGCTGCCATTCCAGGTGGCAATTGTCAGTCGGTGCAGCACTACATCTACACCGCGACCGATCTTTGTGGGAACGCGGCAAGTTGCACGCAGGTGGTCACAGTGATCAACGGCTCGGTTCCGAGTATCAGTTGCCCTGCTAATGTCACTGGCCTCATGTGCCCTAGTCTCATTCCACCCGTGACCAGCCTGCCGACCGTCACCGATAGTTGCGACCCGGCTCCGGTGATCGGGGTCGTAACCCAGCAGCTGAGCGGTGACGATTGTGCCGGCACCGTTGGCTATATTTTCACCGCCGTGAACAGTTTCGGCAACAGCACCACATGCACTCAGACCTTCACCTACGCCGACACCACGGCTCCGGTCATCACCAGCTGCCCCGCGAACGTGACCATGAACGGTGGTAGCGCCCCGCCCACGAGTCCGGAGGCGGTGGTTGCGACCGACAACTGCGGAAGCGTGACCGTGAGTGTCTCTACCGCGACCATTCCAGGTGGCAGCTGTCAGTCGGTGCAGCACTACATCTACACCGCGACCGATCTTTGTGGGAACACGGCAAGTTGCACGCAGGTGGTCACAGTGATCAACGCCTCGGTGCCGAGCATCAGTTGCCCGGCCAATGTCACCGGCCTCACTTGTCCTGGTCTCATTCCACCCGTGACCAGCCTGCCAACCGTCACCGATAGTTGCGACCCGGCTCCGGTGATCGGGGTCGTAACCCAGCAGCTGAACGGTGACAGTTGTGCCGGCACCGTTGGCTATATCTTCACCGCAGTGAACAGTTTCGGCAACAGCACCACATGCACTCAGACCTTCGCCTACGCCGACACCACGGCTCCGGTATTATCCGGATGTCCGGAGCATGTCACAATTGTGGGTATGGCCTCGCCTCCGAATAACTCTGGGATCAGCGCAACGGACAACTGCACCCCGTCCTTCGAATTGAGCTCATTGGGCGTTACCATCACCACCAACAGCGCGACCCCCTGCCAGGAGGTCCTGGTTTACACATATTCCTTCGCTGACGCCTGTGGCAACATTGGCAGTTGTCAGCAGATTGTCACGGTACTGATCCCAAGCATCCCAGTCATGTTTTGCCCGATTCCTAGCGGTCCTGTTGGTTGCCGCGCAAACGTGCCGGGACCAACGATCCCAACCGCTAGTGATCCTTGCAATCTTTCGGTGGTCGTCGGTGTGGTTACCCAAGAAACTGGCGATGCTTGTGCTGGAACCGTTTCTTACTTGTATACTGCAATGAACAGCTTCGGAAACATCACCAACTGTTTGCAGAGCTATAGCTACGGAGACAACAGCGCTCCATCCTTCGTGGTGCCGACTGCGGTCGCCATTCTTGCGGGAAGTTTGACCTCGCCCGCCGCAATTGGAAGTCCAAGCGGGATAAGCGATAACTGCGATTCCGCTCCGTTAGCGACCTTCTCCGACACGTTAATCCCCAGCGGCGCCGGTAATTTCACCCGAACATGGACCGTCACCGATGCTTGCGGAAATCAGGCTGTTGGCACCCAGTTCGTGACCTTGTTGCCGACGCTTTCCATCGTGGATCTGCAATTAAGCGCTAGTAGTGCGCCAACCTTTTTAAATGATAGTAACCTTACGGTTCATATACAGGTCACCAACGCCGGTCGCGACCCGGCCAATGCGGTGCAAGTGAATGTCACGATTCCGCCCGGCACAACGGCAGGAAACTTACCGGCGGGCTGTGCCTTGCAAGCTGGCTCCGTCATCTGCACGTGCCCCGTTCTCGCAAATGGGGATATTCTGGATCTTGCCATCCCCTTCGTATTAGACGGTAGCAGCAGCACCTCCGTGGTCAATTACATCGTCGTCAGCTCGGACGTGGTTGACCAAAACACCTCAGATAACACCGCAAGTACGATCGCCATTGTAGGCGACCGTGACAGCGACGGAATCCCCGACTTCGCCGACCCCGACAATGATGGTGACGGGATCCCTAACGCCTGGGAGATCCTACACAACCTTGACCCCGAGGATGAAAGCGATGCCACCCTAGACCGCGACGGCGACAACAACACCGCCCTCCAAGAATATATCGCCGACACCGATCCAAATGCCGCCGGTTCGTTCCTACGTATCGCATCCATTCGCGTTTCCTCCGTGGGTTTTGAGATCAGCTGGTCCGCTCAACCTAGCCGAGTCTACCGCATACAGCGGGTGCCCGTGCTTGACAACACCGTCGGAACATGGACCGATTTCACCAGTCCGATTACGGGCGAAGATGGGGATATGACCTTCGTGGTTGACTCCTTGGCAGCGACCGGTCCACGGATGAATTACCGAGTAGTAGTTGACCTTCCATAGAATTGGACGGAGGCCCGCACGTTGCACGGGAAAGCATAGAGATGGTTTTTGGACTCCCCCCGTCAATGCGGCAGATCAAGGGTCTCGCCGTCCCGGTCGAACATGCCGTTTATTGGATCGAACCAATTAAAACCAAGCTCCTGCCAATTTCGATTAGACGTATTTTGTCGCCTATAGCATGCTTTTTTCAACGATATCCCCTTAAAGCTTGAGACCCCGAGTCCAGAAAAAGCGGGTCCGTGGACCCGCTTCCACATAATTTAATGATCCTATCTACACGAAAGAGAAGTCCGTCAGTTTCCCGTCGGGTTCAACTCGCGCAGTCACGCTAATCGACACAGCATCTTCGTAGTTTGCGGATTCAAAGTCTTCTCCGTCCCCATCTACGGGAACGACTGTGAAGGTTGCTCCCACATAGTAGGTGCCATTCTCGCAATCGATCTCTACTTCTCCTAGGTCTTCGATCTCATAGAACGCAGCTCCTATGAGATCGAGAATCGGATGGATTTCGCTGTGGTCTAGGAAGTTTGGGGATGCATTAATGAGTGCTTCGGTGATGTTTTCTTCTATATTTGCATTCATGATGTTGGTCTTATTTTTGGGTTAATCACAAAGCCGATATGATGGCGACTTTGCTTGGTTTGACTGGCAGTTTGCGTCGGTAATCGTTTTTTTGGTCACCGAGTCTCTTGCCAAAAAATGGTTTCGCAGTTTCATTAGTGCGGGGATCTGATCGGCGGGGACGAGGCGCATTCGGCCGACCTTAATCAGGGTGATTTCTTCGTGAATACGGCATTGATCCCGGCGAGATAACTCAATGGGGCCAAGCAGTGTTTCCAGAACTTGGTGCGCCACGAGATCCTCGACCATCTTTTCGTCCAATTCCGGGGTTAGATTGGGCCCTAGGTTGTTCATCCCATCGGTTTCTCGAAAGTAGGTTTTCAACGCGCGGAGCCCTGGTAGCGCGCCCCAGGACTCTCGAAGGCGTCGCATGCCTTTTTCAAGAGATATCCAAGTCCGCTCGATCTCAGGTAGTAGTTCCGTTGCAACTTCAGTTTCGGGGTGTGTTTGGTCGAGCCATCGTGCGATGGGTTCGAGGATATCGTCCGGGGTCCCACTTTGGCGTAATTCTCTCATCCTGCGCTGGATCATTTCTCGGGGACTGTGTTCTAAGCGTTCTCGAAAGGTCTGGGCTCTGAGCGAGCTAATCAACGGGTTCCGAAGAACATAGTGGGTATAAGCCACCTGCAGATCGATACGCAATCGGTTTGCAATCTCATCTGGCGGCATCGCCATGCCAATGGGTGCCGAATTGCAGGTCGCGAACGTCCTTCGCAGAGCATGGCAGGTCGGCAGCTCTCCGCTTTGGTAGCAAGCTAAGCCTAGACGTGTTGCTTCTCGCTCCAAACGGTCGGCAATCACTGCGCCACTGGCAGGAAAATCACTGCGATTTGGGATCAATGCATCGTCCTTCAGTGATTTACGCTTCATCCAGATTTCGAGGAGTTCGGCAGTCTCGGGATAAAGGATCTCCAGATACACGGTGGGCTTGTTACTCATCTTCTGGACTTCGCTTCTTAGACGGACTCGATAAATTCCTCTGTCTCGCCTAATATCCGAGCGCCGCAAGCCGGCCAATTCCGAGCGCCGGACAGCTAGATCGAGCAGAAGCAATACGGTCAATCGGTTCGCAAGTTGCTCTTGGTCTTTTCGATTCACTGTTGAAAGGTCACGGATACGCACCACCATATCCGGTGGGAGGAAAGGGCGTTCTGCCGAGTGACCGAAACTTTCGTGCGATGCCTTCTCGAGCGGGTTAGATGTCAGCAAACCTTCTGCACAGCATGCCTTATAAACGATGGCTACGGCGTGGCGCCTACGAGTACATCGCTGGTAATCCTTGCCGTCTGGATCCAAGTCGGGCAATGACTCGGGTGACACGAGTTCAAGGCCTTTGAGACCAATTTCTTTCAGAAAGGTCATGGAGTGGCTTACCCCGAGTTGCCTCGTCCTGCCGGTCATCCTACCTCCACGTCCCGTTCCCTTTTTCGCCCGTGGAGCATGTAATTCAAACCAAACCAAAGCTTGTTGGGTAGTTTCGGTGAGTTCCAAAAAGCGAAGGTACTTTCCAGCAACCTGGCCTTTTACCAGTTCACGAAGGAATCCGTGCGTTCCATGGGCTGTTGCTAGATTGTGCAAGGAATGGATATGGGTCGGAGCATTCCGAGACATGATTTCGTACCGCCGCCCATTCTCCCGTCGGAAAGATCCGTCCCTCAGATCCGTCCGAAATGAACGCAATAATTCCTCCCCCATGGAGCGCCCTTTTCCAGGCCTAGACTCTAGCCACCGTTCGAAGATGCGGATACTTGTCATCGCCGTTGGTCGCAACGATGGGCACAATTCCCGTAGGGCTGGAACGTAATCGCCGATTAAGTCACAGCTTTGGAATACTGGCTTCCGGATGATTTGGGCGTCGCGCAGAGGAGAGGCGATTATAGTTTTCACGGTCCCTCCTCCAAGGTGTTACGAAGGTTACGCTGCGTCTCGGCCAAGCTCTGGCTTAGAACAACCCCCAATGCATCGAGCGAGCGCTCGAATCCTTGGATCCGACGGCGGAGGAGGTCGATGGGCGTGTCGTCATCGAAGACCGGGTGGACGAACTCGACCGTGAAGCCGGTTTGCCCTTGAGGCGTCTTTTTTATCAAACCCAGATCCTCGAGATGCCCTGCTTGCCGCTTGAGAGTAGAGACACCCAACCCCAACTCCGTCGCTAGTTCCGCATACTTGTTTGGAACCGCATTACCGCTTGCAACAGGCGACCGTCCCAGGAAAGTCATCATCAAGGGGAGTGAGCTACCGATTTGAGATAGCAAGTCGGGGTCAGACATCAGTGCAAAAACGAGTTTCATATAACCCCACGGCATACACCGGCAGCCCTCGTTCTCAAAAAATGGGACAGCACCAGCGTTGGGTCCATCATCTGGCGTCAAGCTTTGATCAGGCGAATTAGTCATCCGAAGGGCTCCAGCAGATTAGACGGCCGGTACTGTCTTTCACCTTTTCAGCATATTTGCTCCACCGGCTACTGATGGAGTAGTCAACCGAGATACGGACATCCGGGCAAAAATCGCGCATGGATTCGATCATAATGCGTTCGATCTGCTCCGCCGACTCTTGGTAGTCGTCGGCAAACGGCAGTTCGACCAGAACCTCGTCGTGCACAAAAGTGGTCACTCGGAAGCCCGCTTTTACGAGCCGGTACAGGGCAATTTTACACCCATCTGCAGCCATGCCCTGGAACGGAGTGTTCATCGCCTGAGTATACCGGCAACGTGAGCGGATTCTTCCGGAAGGTAACGACACGGTGTGGAGGGAGCGCAATAGATCAAGGATTTCACGTCCACCTTGTTTTTGGGCGACCTTGCGTTTCTGGGATTGGCTTACAGCGATCTCCTCGAAGAAGCGCCATGCCCATACCAACACCTTTTTGCTGTAGGGTTTTTCCGCGCGAGATTCGGTCGCTCCTGAAGCAATCCGAAAGAGAACTTTGGCCGCCATATCCGGGGCCATGGCGAACGGAAAGGCAGAGGGGGTCAGCCTGCGGCATACGGCCTCCAGATCATTGCATTCTGCAAGATACGACTGCATCTCGGGGAAGAGTTCCAGCCAGCGGCTTCGCATAACTTCGGCCTCCTGCTCGGTCATGCGAACCCCATAAGTCGCTTTCGCATACTCAACCAAGGCACGGGGTTGTAGACCACCTGGAAAGCCGAAGTTTACCGCTTTCATCTTACGTCTGCTTTCGTCATCTACCTGCTCCTCCGGTATTCCTAGCACTTGGGATGCCCCGAACTTGTGTAGGTCGATGCCCGCATTGATTTTGTTAGCGATCTCCGAAACCCCATATCGATTGATACATGTCTGGGCCAAAGTACACATTTCCAGCCCCGAATAATCAGCATTGAAGAAGACATGTCCGGGGGCAGGGATTATGCATTCCCTGACACCCCCTCCGCGCGGGAGGTTTTGTATGTTCGGACTGGATGACGAAGTCCGTCCGGTATTCACCAAAACCTGATAACGTGGGAAAATGCGGCCCGACTCCGTGTCCAACTTAGTCATCGCTTGAAGAAGCTTTTCCGCTTTCTTGTACCCCAATAGCGCTTCCACAAACGGATATTTGGAATAGTCTTTAAGTACGTCAGCCCTTGTAGAGTACGCACCTTTTGGAGTTTTCGGAAGTTGTATGCCCGCCTCTTGTTCGATTCGGCTAAACTGGGCAGCCTCTGCTTTTTTTACCCCTGGTCCAGGAGCGACACCGAATTGACCCAGCTTGTCTTTGCATCGACTCAGGTTCGTTTCTGCTTCGGAAATCACGGCTCGTAGACGTGGACGGTCGATGTGCAGGCCATTACGCTCCATCATCCGCAAGGCATAGTCTGCTTGTAGCTGAAGGAAATGACTAAGTAGCATCGTAGCCTCCTTCCCAGTCGCGCGTCTCCACCATTGCGGACAGCTTCTCGCAAACGAACCAAGTGGCTACAGCGTCCAATGCGGCATACTGAAGAAACTCATGCGGAATCGCTTGGTAATCGACAGTCCCGTTCTCGCGAATGAACTGTCCGAACTCGCAGCGGATTTCAGCATCTTTACTAAGTTCGACTCCCAGAAGCTTTTCCGTGAGATCCTTAAGCCCGTAGCCACCTCTTGGTACCTCTCCAACGCGTGCAAGTTCAGAGAGGCGGTATAGCAGGGATGCATCAATAACTTGTTTCTTGTCAAGCAAGCCGAACAGCGAAACCCCGATTGCCTTTTCACATACCTGCAGGTCGAAGTTCACCGAGTGTCCGAGAATTGTGCTTTCAGCATGCTCTTTCCAAAACGAAGCTAGGGTATGTGCCGGGACCAAACAGACTTCTTTTCCGTTGAACGCGGCACCGATAACATAAGTAGCAACTACCCCATCCACGATTATGTTCGTCTCCACATCCCAAGCTATTTTTGGGCCCATACAAGGCGCAATGGCTTTCAGGATTCGGACGGGGTATTCTTTATCGAGAAATGGAACCTTCATGTCGATGTCCCCCAATCGAAGTTGTTTCCCGGTTCTTCGGCCATTCCATCCGCTAAGTCGGAACTTTCGCAATTTCCGCGTTCTAATTTCTTCTGCCCTACCTGCTCACCTCCGGTACTCTTCCCTGTTTCTTGGGTAGCGGATTTTGCGAAACTTTCGTTTTGCGGTGTTATTAGTAAAGAATTGCAGGGGGTTTCGACTAGATTCGACCCCTCCTTTTGCGAACTGTTTGCGGGGTCTTCCGACAAAAGAGTGATAACCTTGCCATCTCTTCGTTGCCGAATTCCTTTCCGCTCTAAAATTCGGTCCAACCGGTTAAGCGCTGCCGAGACCGCTCGAGAGTTCCGTGGGAACCCATCAAGTAGATCACCATGTTTGTTTCGAGGTAGTTGCTTAAACAATTCACTGGCTATTCCTTGGAACTTTCCCTTCTCGGTCAACAACGAGACGAGCCAACTGGCGAATGGATCGTCCTCGACAATCTCGTCCGAAATCGAATTGCGTTGATTTCGGTAGTAGGTATGGGCGTTCGTGTGGAACACCGCGTCGTAGGCCATAAGGTTCCGCTCGAAGTCGGCCATACGGGACAAACCATCCCAGCGAATCGACGGAAGGACGGCCTGAATCATAGAGAGAGCCGTAAAGAGCCCACCAAAAATAGCAGGCAAGTCGCGCGCAAAGGCCTCTCGAATCTTGGTTTCAGCAACATGTTGTTTGTCATCCAAGCGTGGTAAATGAAGAATGAAAGAACGGTCAGCTAAATCAGGACGAAGCCGGCCCAATTCGATAGTTGTCATGATGATGGCGATCTGGATTTCGCGCTCGAAGATGTCGCCATCGGTGTAGAGTTTTCGCTTTTGGAAGGAGTGGCCTGTTACCGCCATACACATTAAATCCGAGAGCCAGTTAGGAATCGTGGAGATGTTGTCCAAGAAGAGAAGCTTGCTGCCGTGCACGGTATTTTGCCATCTTTCTTCATCACGCGGAAGACTCCGCCCCTGAGAAGCCGAAGGATCGACCAGCATTGCCAGAAGGGCGGCCTGTACAGATTTCCCTGAACCCTCGGTCGCTTTCAAGATCAAGACTGGGGTTGGGACGCCAGGTACCCACGCGGTCAGGATCCAAACGATTATCGCATGAAAGCCGTCCCCGTTGACTGTTAGGTACTCTTCCAATAGCGATAGGTCACCGGGAAGCGTTGGGAGCGACTGGCGCTTCGAATTCGACCGCATAAAATACAACTGTGTTTCTTCGCGGATTTGCACACCATTTGGGTATACGTGGACGAATGACTGTTCGTCGTTTCCGAGATCATAAATCAACTCGTTATCCACGCTGGCTGTCCGGGAATGAGTCTCAACGAGGTCTCCTTCGATAGCCATGCTGGTTAGCAGGTTCACCACGTCTCCGAGGCTTCTTTTTTTGCTCACCTTTTCATAGCGATGATAGAATTCAGTATTAGCGGACGAAAGACCGGAAAACGTGATCGCACGTGCAACTCCGCCGCCTTCTTTCGGAACAAGGATCGTTTCTCCCAGTTGGTTTTGGGCTGGGGTCCATTTCTCGAGAACGATGCCCAGCAGAATCTCGGACTCGGCTTGCCCGGCCAAGGACGGATGAATGAGTTCTGCGGTCGACTTAATCGCCTCTAAAAGACCGTCCCTCTTCCAGCATTCTCGCAGATCTTTTGCGTCAATAGGAGGAAAGGCGATTTGTACAGAGAAGCCCCACTTGTCTGCTAGTTTTTGTGCAACAGCGATGGCACCATCCCGCCCAGGCCAAGTACCGTTTTCTTTCTGGTCATTTTCTCCTAAGACGATCACTTCTCGTTCTTTGAGCAGAAGTGCTAGGTAGTCCGCTCCGCTTGTGTTTGAAGGGCGTCCAACCGTCGCGAAGCCTGCAGACATTCCTGCTGCCACGTCAGTCATTCCTTCGACCACAAAAACGAGGCCGTCGGACTCAGCAATCCACTTCTTGGAGTAGGTGAGACCGCGTCGAGACCCCTTATTCTTGGATCCAGCACCCTTCTCTCCACTGGGGGACCGCAAGGCAATTCCCACGATACGTCCCTTTTCGTCGCGCTCAGGACATGAATATGCCCAAGGCAGATTTCCTTTCCAGCTTCCTCCTGCGCCGATTTTGCGAAGTGTGGCTTCATCCGCCCAGCCGACCTCAAGTACTTTCAGAATGGTGGGATCGACGTCCAAATCTTCCGCCAAGTGGGCAAGTGCCTCGGAGTTAATGCTTTGCACACATTCCACGTGCAGGAAGTCCAGTTGTGATCCTCTTCGGTATATATGACTCCCGCCAGGACTTTTTACATGGGAGTACCCATTGGGCGCAGGGCCTCCTCTCCAGCAACTGATAACCAAGCCGTCTTGGCTATGACTGCAATTACCGGGTTTCTGGCAAATAGGACAGGTCTCCGTGAAACGAATCCAATCGGTTTTGGGGGCATTCATACTGCTGCCTCGTTTCGCGGGTCAATGGAGCCATTCGAGATCGACATCAACCGCTCTACCTGATCTATTGTAAACAGACGTCTTCCCGCCCAGTCCCTGACAGGGGCGACCCAGCCTCGCTCTTCATACCTTCGTATCGTGTCACGGGACAGAGACGACATCATCGCCGCTTCACCGATTTTTATGAGTTTTTTGTTCATGGTCGGCACTTTAGCGGACATCGATCAAGATGAGTGGAAACTTGCATCGGTAGGTAATCTTCCAGTATATATGGTTGCCTATGGATGCTCAGCTAAACCCAGCGCTGCGACTGCTAAAGGCCTTGGATAGTGTTGTTTCAGCAAACCTTGACTTTATTCGAGAAGCCCTTTCCGAACCCAGTATTCAGGACATCAAATCCCTTTTGGATGAAAGAGCTGCGCTGATGAGTGAGTATTGGGAAAACCCGTCACAATCTACGCGTCCCCATGAGTGGAAGGAGAGGAAGTGTGTTCAAGAAGCGAGCCGCATTTCAACCCGTCTTGTCGTAGACCTAAAGAGACAGGGGGTCAGAGATCATTGGAAAGACTTTCCTGCATTCGAGATAGCTTTCAAAAAGTTAAAAAATGTGATAGAGACAGCTTTCAATTTAGGATGCTCGTTTACAGCGGAGGAAGCCCAGTACTTCTGGTCCATCTTCCCATATCGCCGATTCTGCCGGAATGCTGAGACTCCAGAAAACCAGAAGGGCTCCCCCCACCTGCTAGATTCCGCTTTCAGGATCATGAAGGAAAGAGATGTCGACGACTTACGTCAGCATTACTTTACAAGGCCGCCTAAACGCTGGAAGGAATATGAAATACTGAAAGCGCAGCAAGAATACTCCATGATTGTTCTTTCTGATCCTCATTTTAATGACGAATGGGCGAACTTAGTTACAGAAGCAGCCAGGCAACAATTCGAGCCGGAGGACCTTTCGATTATCCGTCCTGACGATGCCGATTACTATTTACAGACCCACGAAAATCACTTTCCGGAACCAACTAAACTCGGAACTGAACTACAGGAGAGTGCCTCGGTAAAAAACCAATGCCTTAAAACTACTTTTGAGTGTCTATTCAGAAGGGTGTGTGAATTCGATTTCTTTGAGACTTCTGAATCCTGCTCAGAGGTTCTTCATCAGGTCACTCGCTCTATTCAATGGGTACAACTTTCGTCAGAATACTCCCGAATTTGCAGCAGGTACCACCTGAAGAGAGTGTGTGGCGACCTCCCTGTGCCCCTAGGCTTAAACTTTTTAGTAAATCTTCCGGTGGATTTAGGAGGTATGCCCTACGAATCAGGGATTGTTTGCATGATTTTACCCCAATACCTCGATAAGGGCCTTGAAAATCACTTTCCATTGCACGTCATTAATATGTTGCGCGAAAGAGTTGATTGGACAGACGAGACCAAGGAGATCCGCCAGGTCGGCTTGACTGGTTGCCTGGCACTAGCACTTACCTTAGGATTTCTTTTGTCATCCGAAAAGGTGACCGATGCATATCGTGAGGCTCGAATTATAGCGAACCATCTACCTTCATTATCGATCCAGCAAGGTGGTGAAAGCAAAGGGTCAGATGAAAAATGGTCGCGACTGCAACTCAATAAAATACTTGGCGTGCTACCAGATGTTGAGCGAATGGTTGCCGCGTTTAATGTTGGCTTGGTATTATTGCGTCATGAACTAAACAGCTCTCTTGAAGATAATCTTTTCGACGAATCTTCAAAAAGAGTTGTTAAACGGTTAACCCAGGCCCTGGATTTATCCGAGGCCCCTTATCGGGACGCATATGATATTCTCTCCGACGAGGAAGTTGTCGGAAAAATAAACTCATTCCGAAAATCCGATTATCTCCCTGCCTTGAAATCGATGGCTGAGTATGTTGGCCGTTTAGTGGGTTGAATGAGCGGTCCTGCCTCTTCAAGAGAGGTCCGGAAGAGATTTATGAGGCCTTAATACTTATTAACAAATTGCTAGCCCCTCGCCGCGTATTTAAACCAATTAGGTTCTGCACAAATGTCGCAATATGGGGCTTCGGTAGCTATAAATTCGAAGCCAATTGCGCTCAAGGCTGTCAGTTTTGTATGCAGATTGCTCCAGTGATTTAATTTTTATCTTCGCTCAAAGAGTTTTAGTTGTGGTCGAGAATCGGTCAGGATATAATTGGATATGAATGCTATGCTCCAAGCCCCCAGTAGTTGTGTAGAAGCCGATCATAACGTCCGAGTTGCTCAGGAAGCGGTTGATATTTCTGTCGCACCACGCCACCAAAACGGAAACGCAAATGCTGTAGGGCGCCTCGGAGAGACTCAACTTATAGTGGAGCGTGACCACCTACTGACCGAGTTAAACGCCCTCGTTAATCGGTTAGGTTACCGGCTCAATGATGATCGTCTCGTAAAACTCTCGCAGGAGGACGACCGCTGGGACCCCTCTTGGCTATTGACGGAAGTCCCGATGTCTGAGGGACTATGTGATGATACCCAAGCCCTATTTATTGCGGCACGTCACGTTAGATTTCAGGCGGGGCTCGACTGTGATATTTGCCCCGTCATTTGCATCGCAGCCCACGTTAGGATGATCAGCGCAATCAATCGTTTCCTGATGGAAGCCCCATTAACTCGGTTGCTCGATGATCCATCGCTTCTTTCACAGATCGCCAGCAGGCTTGGGCTGCTGGCAGCGCTAAAATTTCTTACGTCCAAAGAACGTAGCATCGCCCGAGACATTATGACGATTCGGCGACTAGTCGACATGAACCACCGGATCGGCCAGTCCTTGCTGGAACTTAGGTTAGAGCCGATCAGGGCTCAAGATTGGCGAGACTTCATCGCTGGAGGTTTCGGAGGGCGATTTGATCTAAAGGAGCTTACTCTGGATCCTCCTTTAGGAGCTGAGTTGCCTTGGGGTATTCCAAAGAATATTGAGTTGCACTATGGCGAGTTGCGAGCACAACTCGCTCGCGTATGGAGTGATCTTAAATCCGCTGTCGAAATAGTGGAAAAACGTCTAGCGGATGCCGCTTTCGATTCACCTTTTCCACTGTTACTACTTCGGGATTCGATTCCCGACCCTGTCTCTATCCCCGAATCTCTAAGCCTCGGCCTATCCTGCCAAGAGTCGGTCAGGCAAACCGTGAGGTCATTCCAGTGTCAACTCGGAAGCTTTTCGGAGGCCGATCCGCTCCGAGCATTTCTCGATCTCGGTATACTCGTGTCTGCACTTGCTCAAAAATTGATCGCCGCGGCCCCCGATGCGAGCCCGTTAGTGCCGGATGCAGTGCTGGCTAATCTCGATTCCCGACGGGGCTATCAGCCAGAGCGACGACGCCTCCGCCGTGTCCGGGACGATCAGAAATTCGCTCGGGAATGCCTAGAAAGGGTGGCGTATGCTCGCGGGCTGCTGGCACCCGAGATCAAGGATCACTTGTTGCAACGGCCTACCCAAGAAGCGCAACTAGGCTTTCGCCAAGCTCCGCCCACCAATCATCCCAGCGTGTTCCATCCGGACGGAGATGGCGTATGAGTCGACTTTTAGATGCGCCCGTAGCGCCGAACGGGCTTGATCGGATTTTCACCTCTCTGCTTACGAAATCAACAGATGGCGATTGTCGTTTCACTTCATGTATCCACTGGATCCTGAGCCAACCCCGCCAGATTCGCGTCTATCAGGTAAGAGACAACGATGGTAAGATACGAGTGCGTGCATGGAGTCAGGGTGTGGGCAGAGGGAAAGACTCGAGTCGGAACTCAATACGGCTTGGTCGGATCGGTACTCCAGAGGTCTCGTATCTTGAGGAGTTCGTAAGAATGACTAACATAGAAAAGCAAGGACAGATCAAAGAGGCCATGTTGATCAAGGAGCTTCTGGATCAGAGGGAGTCTGCTTGGAAAGAGCTCAAATATATCGCGTCCCATCTCGGCTTGAATTCCTATGGTTCCCGGTTCGCGCGCGCGCGAAATCCTGCTCTCCTAGAGGAACCGCAGTGGCACTGGGAGGAAGTTTCGGCCCCGGATAAAAGTCTGAGCCCGTTCTCCATGGATTGCTCCATAGCCTATGCGAAATGGGTTCGAATGGAAGTGGCTCATAAGTGGGAGGCTGATCCCGAGGCAAGTTTTACCCAACTGGCAACCATCATCCACTTGTTGCACTATGTGCACAACAACCATGTGGTTCACCGTTTATCAGAAGAGCACGGGGCCATGATCGTGTCCTTGCAGCAATATGGGCTTTCTTTTGAGGAGGCCCTCGGGTGGATTGAGAGCCGCGATCGCGGATTCGCTCGGGCCTGCATGAGATTACGCAGGATAGTCCGGCTGGATCGGGGTATTCACAAGGCAGAGAGAATCCTCGGGATCGAGGAAGTACAGGGGATGCCTATCTATGAGAACTGGGAAGAGTTTGTGTCTCGAAACTTTTCGCCACTATTTGTGGAGCCAAAAGCAAAGCCAAAATCCGAAAGCACCAAAGAGGCTGAGCCATCAGAGAAGGATTCCCTTTTTGACGCAGCCTAGGTTTCGCGAATCCTCTATTCACTGGTCCTAACTACATGCCCACCAGCTGCGGTCCCTGAAGACTCCCCATAAACGCGTCATAACAACATGAAGGCTCCCCTTATCCGGGAGCCTTTTTTCGTACCCTGCGACTTCGGTCGCTTCACCCTCAACCGAAAGGAGAACCCATGTTCCCTCTTTTAAATTACCAACCACACATCCTGCTGGTGGGTCTCATCCTTATCGCCGGGCTTCTCGGCGGCGGATGTTCTTCCGACCAAGGCCAGCAGCTGGCCGAGATGAGGCAAATGCGTGACCAGCTTGGCATCCTGACTGTTCTGGTCGGTGCTTGCTGGGCCGTGATGGCCATCCTCTCCATGTCGCTCGGCATGACCATGCGAAAACTGTTCCGCCGAGGTGCCGATGTATAACCGACCTAGCCGACTTCAACTCCTACTGATCTCTGTTGGTGCGTTGATCCTTCTGTGGATGTTCTGGCGCTTCGCTTCCGGTGCAACGGCACAGACGGCGGCCCAGACCGCTCTGGAGGCGACCGAACGGACCCTACGGTTCAGCCGCCAGAATGACCGCATGCTTTTGACGGTCACCAGTATCCTTGGCATCGCCATCGTTGTCGCGGCTACGATCATTCCCTACGTATCCTGGATGAGCATGCCTCAGGTCAACGTAATGCGACACGACCAAAGCCGTGCCCAAAACGCTACGATCCATGCTGTACCCACAGACCGACAGGAGGAGGCCGCATGAAGGACCATGTCCAACGAATCGGTTCCGAACTCCGCATCAACATTTGGACTCTGGCTGCCGCTGCACTCGTAGCGCTGCTGCTTGACCTCATCCAGGTGCCTTCCGCCCTCCTGGTGATCGCGATAGGCGCAGTGATCCTCGGCTACGTACTGAACGAGTTCCGCCAAGAACAACCGCCTGCACGAAACAACCCGTACGGAGAACCGTCCTACGACTCAAACACCCACTGGCCCTCTGGTGACGCAGACGAATTCGATGACCTCGAGTTCGATCCTGCCCACCATTTCGGCGGCCCCGGCACTGGAAGAGGAGGTTGATCATGCAGTTCCAAATCGACCGCGCAGTGCTCAAGAATAGCTTGAGTCTGCTTCGTAAATGCGCCGGTGGAAGAACAGCTTCCGAGCCGTATCGACATGTCCTCGCTGGACCCGTAAGACAGTGGAGCAGTATCCGCTATCACCATCAGAGCTATGTTTTGTGGTACCTTCTTGCAGGAATCATTTAAAAAAAGGTTGACCCAGGATCAATGAGTGATCAATGATGAGTCATGAGGTGGTTATGGAGGATAACATTTTCATTTCTTAGTTTAACAAGTATTTGTAAAGCTCAAGAGATAATCGATTTAGGAATACTCACGAATTCGGTGTCTATCGAAGCACCAATGGGTACTATATTTCATCTGGAATCTAGCACCAATCTGACAACGAACGGTTGGACGCTTATCTCGCCCTGTCTTCAGTCCACCAGTGGGGCCTTGGTAGTAGCAGAAACCATCGACTTCACGCTAAATAGCCGTTTTTATCGGCTAATCGAAGAGCCGCTGGAATCTGCGCCGCCATTCCTCATTAATTCTTTCCCAGCTGACGGGGATATCTTAGGATCAGTGACCAATCTAAGCATCAATTTTGATGAATGTATGAACCCCGCTTCCTATACGGGTTTCAGTTTAGAAGAAGCTGGTCTCGATGGTATTTTAGGCACCGCAGATGACAGCGTAATATCCCTACCAATACCTCTTTATGCCCCTGCTACCTTTTCCTTTCTTTATACCTTCACATCCGCCTTGCCCCCTGGTTACTACAAGGGAACGGTACAAGCGCCTCTTTCAGATCTATCCGGTAATTTGTTGACTCCGGTCGATTCCTGGAAGTTCCACGTTTTGCCTCAATCAGATCTGGATAATGATGGCATTCCCGACATAAGCGAACCGAGTTTGGGACTCGATCCTAATGATCCAGATACAGATAATAACGGGGTCCCGGATGGGCAAGAGGACTGGGACGGTGATGGCCTTCCCAACAACCTTGAAGCTTTGATAGGTACCGACCCTGCTGATACGGATACCGATGCTGACGGTTGGCAAGATGGCCAAGAGGATGCTGATATGGACGGGCTCTCCAACCTTTCTGAGCACACGGGGCCCACGGACATTCTCATACGAGATTCAGACACCGACGGATTTCAAGATGGAATGGAAGCCGCCCTTGGTTCCGACCCGTCCATAACATCGTCCACCCCTGACCTTTTCGCGATAAATGCGCCAACCGTATTGATCAACCCAGCCTTGATAAGGTCCCAAGCCGTCTTGGTGAATGCAGGCGCAGTATTCCTTGCGACTCCCCCAGTAACAATTCAGGACTCACTACCATGAACGACACCCACCCCTTCCCGATTATCGGTTTATTCATCTTAAGCCTAATCCTTCCAGCTTCGAGTCAGACCTTTTCCTCAGGAAGCGATGGAAGTTACGGCGCAATCAATATTACAAGCGATACCACTCTGACAACTCCAGTAGATGGCATTTTTAATGCGACTACGATATTTGTAGCCAGCAACGCAGTTCTCACTTTTACACGGAATCAACTAAACACTCCTGTTTACCTCCTAGCATCAGGTAGCGTGGTAATCGAGGGAGGCATCGATGTATCTGGAGATGATGCTATAGGTAGCATGGGAGGACTGGGGGGGCCTGGTGGTTTTGCAGGAGGCCACGGCGGCGGAATAGGTGCTGGTGCCGGAATGGGACCAGGCGGTGGCAATCCTTCTAAGCCTGGAGCATATGCGGAGATTTCTGACGGTACTTTTGGGCCTTTAAACTCAAGACTCTATGGAAATACACTTTTAATGCCCCTTATCGGTGGATCAGGCGGTGGTGGTAGAACCGGGGATTCTGGAGGAGGAGGAGGAGGTGGTGCTATACTAATATCTTCAAGCACATTCGTTCAGATTGAAGGAGGCATCTTCTCCTTGTCAGGCGTCGCATCCTCGTCAAGTTTAGCAGGACAATCTTTGACCTGTGGGTCAGGAGGAGCGGTTCGGATTGTCACACCAAAAATTCTTGGAAGCGGGATTATTGACCTAAAGCGCGCACTCCCTGGTTACGACGAGAGAGTCTCGGCAGGTCGGATACGAATTGACACTCTGGATCCGGCGCCACTCATAACAATAAGAGGTGTCGGATCTATAGGCACTTTTATGCAAGTTTTCCCTACCATAAGGCCGAAGCTAGAGATCATAGAGGTTGCCGGACAACCGGTTTCACCAACTTCCGCAACTCTGCTGACCATTCCAATCGGTGGCCCCTTGGCCACAACGATAAAAATTCGAGCAACTGATTTCCAAGGGAGCGTCCCTATTCAGATCGCCCTCACACCCGACTCTAGCAATCGAACTCTGGTTGACCACACGATCAATATGGGGGGCGCTACAACCGTGACTGAAACGGTCAATCTCACTCTTTCGGATAATACACTTACACATGTCCACGTCTGGACTCGTCCATAGACTTGAAACACTAAGTTTTCCATACGGTAAATGAAACCAAAATGCTCCCAGCCAAAAGATGGTAGCTCTGTAGCTCATCAAGAATGAGTGCCAAAAACTCGCATAGAATTTCTGTAAATTCTACGGTGTTAAACTCCTAAAATAAAGGCAGCCAAATCGGCTGCCTTTTTTGCTATCTAAGGCTTCCTGTCGAGAAGGCCTGCCTCTTCAAAATCACGACAAACTTGCGAAGTCTAATTCAGTCTCGCGATCTGTCATTCCATACGGCCGTTCCCTTTTGGGGACGGCTTTTTTCATTTTCACCCAAACCATAACCCCAAACGAAAGGACAACCATCATGTTGTACGACGTAAACTGCGCTATCGCCCGAGGCTCCAAACTCTTCACCGGGCGCACCATCTCCAAACGCGTGGAAGCCGACGGCCCACTCGCCGCCGCCAACCGCGCCGAGGACCTGATCAACGTAACGCTCGACGACGTCGAGTACGCGCACGCGCGAAGCGTTAAATCGGTGGGCCTGCGTGCCCCCGTGACGCCCGCTGTGATTACCCTGCCGGTGTTTGACACCGACTCGGTTCCCTCACTCGCCGCCGCTTAACCTGGAGGACATTATGCTGAAACTTTCCGCATCCTACTCCAAGAAGGTACCGGCCGAGACCGACTACAGCAGCAAGAGCTACCACGCTTCCGTGGAGTGCGAGCTGCCGTCCGGTCTCACCGAGCCCCAGATCAAAGAACGCATCGCCCGGACTTTCCAGGTGGTGCGTGACTCGGTCGAGGCCGAACTCCACGGCACGCCTGCATCGCTGGCGGTTGTGAACGTAGAGACCACGGACCACCCGTCTGAGATCTCTTCCCAGCGATCGCGTGCCAAGGCAGGCAACAAGGCAGGCACCAAGGCAGGTAGCAAGGCGAGCAACAAGCAGATCAAGTATCTGCTCGACCTCGCCAGCAACCAAGGCATCGGCCTCGCTGAACTGAACGCCAAGGTGGTCACGCGTTTCAACGCCGCGACCATCTACGACCTCGGGCGTAAGGACGCCAGCCAACTGCTCGACGAGCTCAAAGCTGGCACCTTGCGCACCGCTGCCTAGCCAACTCGTACGGCTCGGTCTGCTCCGAGCACATACACGGCTCGGCTTCTCTAGCTCTGGGCGCGTTCTGCGTCCGGGGCACCTTTTCCTATCCATACCTAAACCGGAGCGACATATGACGCCCGCCCTGGAAACCTATCGGGAGCGGCCGCACTGGTCGTTCTCGGCCATCAATCAACTCCTCAACATCTGCTCCTTGCAGTATCACTTCGAGCGGGAGACCGAGGCGGAGCCCGCCTTCCGCAGTGTCGCGCTGGCCTTCGGCTCGGCGTTTCACCGCGCCATGGAACACGTCGGGCGATACCGCATGGAGCATGGCGATCCGCCACAACTGGCTGAGGTGCAAGATCTCTTCGCCGACGCATGGGATCGTCAGAACCAGCACGACGTACGATACGGGGAAAAGCACAGTTACGAGTCTTGTCAGCGGGAGGGGATAAACCTCGTCAGCTGCGCCCTCGAGCATCTCGATCTTGATGAAGAGGTTCTCGCGGTGAACGAAGCCTTCTGTGTCCCACTGTACCGCCAAGACGGTACGGCCCTTGATGACCCGCTGGTCGGGGAGATCGATCAAGTCGTACGTGTCGGCGAGCGTATCGTGCTCACGGACTGGAAAACCGCCTCGCGCCGCTGGTCAAAGAACCAAGCCCAGAATAGTCTCCAGGCTACCGCCTATCTGTCCGCCTACCGGACGCTCTATCCTGGTCTCGAATTCGAAGCCAGCGGGATGGACTTCCGATTCGACGTGGTGGTGAAGAACAAGACTCCAGTCTTCGAATCCCACCTGACCACCCGGATCGACGAGGACTTCACGCGCCTGACCGCCATCGTGGCGCAGGCCGAAGCGCTCCGTGATTCCAGAATCCGTTTTCCGGCAGACGGCTCCTTCTACTGCCCAGGCTGCGCCTTCAAGCGCCAGTGCAGGACGTGGACAGGATCCAAGCCAGTAAACGAGACTGAAGACCATGCAGCCATTCCTGCCAGCTCTGCCGAAACAGCCCCAGCCGTCCCCGCCTTGGCTGCTGCCCTAGCGGCTTGAATCAACTCCACACCAAAGGAACCCTATGACCCAAATCCAAACCCCACCCGAGCTGCTGGACGCGCTGACGCGCTCTGGCGTGCTCATCCACACATCCGTCCGCTACTGGCGGGCGACTAAGAAACTCCGTGCCGAAGACCTCGGTCTGGACCCCGCCCAACTCAGCGACCGGTTGATCAGTCTCGGCCACAAGAAGCTCCTGCCAAAGGAGCGGCTGCAACGCTTCGCGCTGATAGAAGGACGTGCACATGCCCTAGTCGAGTCGTCGAGTTTTCCCTTCCTCAACGGGATCGCCCGCTTCCTGCCCAACGCCAAACTGGCTGAGGTGAACGATCAACTCACCCGCTTGCAGGCCGAATTTTTCGCTGAACGCGATGCCTTCCTAACCCAGTATCCGATGCTGCGCGCTGCTGCAATCGGCGAGTGGCAAGAGACCGCGAGTAATCTCGCGGTTGATCCCGAGGTGTTGGTCGCCAACGTGGCAGCTGCATTCCCCGATCCAGGACGCCTGGAGCGCAAGTACCGCTTCGAAACCCAGTATTTTCAGGTCACCGTACCGGAAGGGCTGGAAGTCAATCTGGTACAAGCCGCAGACCAGGCGGCCATCGCGTCGGCCCGCCAACAAGCCGCCAACCAAGCCCGTCAACAGATCCACGAAGGAGTCGACCGCTTCGTCACCGATGCGGTCGCGACCCTGCGAGAGCAGACGGCAGGGCTTTGTGACGAGATGCTCACCAGCATACGCGAAAGTAAAACGGGTGTGCATCAGCGCACCCTCAACCGTCTCTCGCGCTTCATCGACAACTTCCGCGAACTGAACTTCGCCGGAGACAGCGAGATGGACAGTCTGCTGGAAAGGGCTCGTCAGGAATTACTGAGCACCACCGCCGAACAGTACCGCGACGATGACTTCGCTCGTGAACGCCTCGAAGGCGGACTCAGTGCCTTGCGCGACACCGCTCGCGATCTCTCATCCCGTGACACGCGACAACTGGTCGAACGCTTCGGCCAGGTGGGCCGTCGTCGGTTTCACCGTGCTGCATAAACCATAAACCGAAAGGAGGCTCAATGAGCCATTTCACCACCATCGAAACCCAAGTCCGCGATCTGGACGCCCTGCGCGAAGCATGCGCCGAGCTGAAGGTCGAGGTCCTGACTGACACACCCTGTCGCGGCTATGCCCGGCAGACCCGAAAGGCGGACGTCACGCTTCGTCCGCCGGAATCCCCGTACGACATCGCCTGCGACAAACAGGAAAACGAGTCGTACGCCCTGACCACCGACTGGTATCAGGGACACGTCGAACGCAGCGTCGGTCCCGAGTTCGGGCGCCTGCTCCAGCTGTACGGCGTGCACAAGGCGACCCGCGAAGCCAAACGCCGCGGTCACCGTGTTCGTCGCCGCCAACGCGACGACGGCAGCATCCAGCTCTCGATCGCAGGAGGTGCAGCATGAGCGAACCCTCCATCGAAGTAATCGTACACACCGACGGCCGTATCGAGATCGACGCCGTGGGCTACCAAGGCAACGACTGCGAGAAAGCCACCAGCTGGCTGGAACGCGCGCTGGGCCTGTTTACCTCGCGCAAACGCAAACCCGAGTACCACCAGCGACGCACCCGCAGCAAGAACCAGCAGAAACTCGGCGGAGGAGAGGGCGATGCCTGATACCGCTGCCGACTCCGTACTCGTCTTTGACGCAACTGGAACCGGCCACGGCCTCTACACCGAGGCCATCGATCTTCACGAGCTCGGCTCGCTGCATATGCGGCGGGCCAGCTCGGTGGAGTTTGAGCCGGTTAGCCAACAGTGGGAGGTCCGTTTGCCCGATGGCACCCTCCTGCACTCCGACCGTTCCCGCGAAGCCTGTCTTCGCTGGGAGCGGATTCACTTCAACCACCGTCTCTGACGGAACCCATCCACCCATCACCAATCCCAATCAATCACACCCAAGGAACCTATGAATTTCCAACCTGTTATCCTCATCATCCGCAAGACTGCGCCCATACTGGCCTCGAGCCTACTCGGGGCTGTCGTCCACCGTCTCAAATTCCCCCGCCCTAAGTCAGTGGAGGTTTCCGTGCAGAACTCTGCCGAATTCGACACACCCGAAGGCCGGATCTCTGTACGCGTGGGCGATGACCTTCGCGACCCACCCTACAACCCGCTAGCCCACGCTGGGATCACCGATGAACTCGATGAATTCAACGACGCCTTCCAAGGAGTCTCTAACCATGCATGAGGCAATACTCCGCTACGTACGAGCTGGCTATGGCGGGCTCGTCATCGTCAGCCCGGAAGAACGTCGTGTCGAAGCCGAAGTCAAAGCCATCGCCGAGGAGATGAACTTCCATCTGTACGCCTGGTCTGTCACCACCGGCCTCGTCGACACCGCAGACAGCCAATCTTGGGACTGTACCGATCCGCTTGACGCGATCGAACGCATCCACGAACTGCCCGAACAGTCGATGGTACTCCTGTGTGACTTCCACCTGCACCTCGACGACCCGAGCCCGATCCTGGTTCGACGTCTAAAAGAAACGGTTGCCCACTGTCGCGAACGCGGAAGCACCGTCATCCTCAGCGGCTGCCGGAACCTGATGCCGCCCGAACTCGAACGCGAATTCACCGTGGTCGACCTTCCGTTGCCCAATCGCGAGCAGCTCCAGACCGTCGTAACCGCCATCGCCGAATCCGCCGAACTCGACCTGCCCAAGGACGAGGACCTTCCCGCCCTGTTGGACGCCGCAAGCGGCCTGACCAGCATCGAGGCGGAGAACGCTCTTTCCCTAAGCATCGTCGAGACAAGTGAGCTCACTCCAGCGGTGATCGCGCGCGAAAAAGCTCAGGCGATCCGTCAGAACGGTCTGTTGGAGATCATCGATGATCCCGGTAGATCGGAGGACATCGGAGGCTTGGACCTACTCAAGCAGTGGCTCGCCCAACGCCGTAACGCGTTTAGCGATGAAGCGCGTGAGTTCGGTCTCCCGAACCCCAAGGGACTGCTGATCGTCGGTGTCCCTGGTACGGGGAAATCGCTAACCGCCAAAGCTACCGCTGCTATGCTAGAACGCCCCTTGCTGAAACTCGACGCCGGCCGGCTCTTCGCCGGTCTGGTCGGACAGAGCGAGTCGAACCTGCGTAGCGTTATCGCCACCGCCGAAGCCATCGCCCCCTGCGTGCTCTTCATCGACGAGATCGAGAAGGGCTTTGGCGGCAACGCTGGTTCCGCCAACACCGACGGCGGCACTAGCGCCCGCGTCTTCGGCAGCCTGCTCAACTGGCTCCAGGATAAGACGGCGCCCGTGTTCGTCGTGGCCACCGCCAACGATGTCAGCGCGTTGCCTCCGGAATTCCTCAGGGCTGGACGTTGGGATGCTTTGTTCAGTGTGGATCTTCCCACCCAAGCCGAACGCGCCCGCATCTGGGAAATCCAGCTCCAACGCCACGGTCGCGACGCCAAGACCTTCGACACCGAAGCTCTGGCTCAAGCGACCGAAGGCTACACCGGCGCTGAAATCGAACAAGTCGTCGTTGAAGGCCTGTACGAGGCCTTTGCTCAGGACAAGCAGCCGGGCACGCTCGGTATGTCCATGGCGACAGAGAAAGTCATCCCTCTGTCCCGTACGATGCCAAAACCGATTCAGCAACTGCGCGACTGGGCCAAGGGGAGAGCGCGTCCAGCATCTAGTCCGTGAAGACCATCTACCATCCCGGCTACCGCCGGTTGGTGGGGAAGCTACGAGAAGCACGGAGACAACAAGGCTATCACCTCAAGGATGTGGCCAACAAGTTGGGCCGGAACAAAAACTGGCTGCACCGTATAGAGACCTCATTGACCCGCCTTGATGTGCTTCAGTTTGTACGGCTCTGCAGTATTCTCAACCTCAGCTCCTCAGCCTTGCTGGCGGAGTTGGAAGAGTCGTCTGATGACGACTCTTTTTTAGCTATCAGCGGCTATACTGGCTCGCCCCAAAAATTGATAATGGAAGTTACGATAAGTCTGCTGTGGATCTCAATCAGGGAAAAGTACTTCTCAGCCATTTTTTTTTAGATTTAGCTGAATCCGTGATGAAGGTCCCCAAAATCAGAGATGAACTGGATTGGGATGCCGACAATGCCCTCCTTTTGGGCCAGCATTGCAAGTAGAAGTCCAGTTTGTCCACCGATTTGCTATTCAGCTAAAATGTTATCCCCAAGCCCAAAGTCCCGCCGACACCATACTGTAGATCACCAGATAGTCCGAATGAATTATCATCTGAAGATTCAAGCACACCAGATAAGGACTCGTGCCAAAAGGCATGGGCTTCCAAAGTCATCGTAAATACGCAGCTAAAATACCCGGTATCAAAAAGTTGCGAAGCACCTCGAAACTCTCCCCCGACCCAAAGTGCAGGAGTGCTGGTATCGTTGCTGGTGAATGAACCAGTCGCTTCGTTGCTGACTGGAAACAGAACAGACCCCATGAGTCTTGAATTGAAGCTGACTCCTGGAGTCGCGATAGCTTTGACTCGCCCTATCGTGGGCCCAGCGAACTCATGAAGATAACCTGCATCAATACTTTGATCTTTGTCGCTAAATTCACGTTGCATGCCATGAATTCCAAAAGCCAATCCGGGAAAGAATGCTGATCGATGATCAAAGGTACTGTAAACAAGGTAGGCGTCCCTTGTCTGATAATCGCCTGTTACCGCGACCCCCTGATTGCGAGGGAACTCTGTCACGATTACGCTGCCCCTGGATTCCTTAGTGCCTCGCCGTTCCACGTCTGCTTTAAGAATTGAACCGCCCCCGAGTAACGCAAAGCCGTCGCCCAAAATCGAAAAACGAACCTTCGGACCAGAGAAGTTTAAAGAATGGTCATTTCGGAAGCCATCCATAGCGTAGATGCTATAAGCACCCCCTAGGAAAAACCGTGAAGGGTTTGCTTTAGGATCGGGTGGCAGGGCTTCGGTTTCCTGTGACTTTCCTAGAATAGGAGCGAGGCAGCAGAAAGCGATGCATGACCAAGCGAGGATGGATGTGTTTATAAATAATTTCATGATTAATTGTCTTATGGTAAGATGAAGTATCGTTCAGTTTTTTTCTTATATTTTAATACAGGCTCAGGAGGTTGCGGTTTACGTGGTGCTGGAGTTTGTATCGCTTCAATTTTGGATGGAACCATTTCTCGCAAATCAAACGTCTCAGTGTGGTTTGCGAGAACGTTAACCTGTTTTGTTTGAGCTGGTTTATTGCCACGAATAGAAAGTTCGTACTTTCCTGCTGCCAGCGTAACTTGGACATTCAAGGGGATGGATACGGCGCCAATCCATGCCGAGATCTGTTGAGGGTCTCCCCAAATGAGAATATTGCCCCGACCCCAAGGTTCGGTTGTGGCTTTAGGGGGTGCTGTCTCCGTAAGGTGCTGTGTTGGTGGATTTACTTCGAGCTCTTTCGATTTGGCCAGAGCATTTTTTTGTACCTTCTGCTTTTTCTTTTTTGCTGTAGCCTTCAGTTGCTGGTCTAATTTTTCCCGTGCTTCTTCTAGGCTTACTACTGAAAGGTTTATCTGATCCAGAGAGATAGGGTGTCCAATATCATCGTTTGTGATAGATGTATAGTAACCGAAGCCAACCCATATGCTGAAGGCGAATGCTGGAATCAGAACCAACGTTACAATGAATTTCAAGAGCGCCTTGATCGGACTCATGCTCGCTACGGCCGCCAGTTTGCATTGTCCAAATAACCATAAGCTCACGACGCAGGTAAGGCCAGCAACGAAACCCGAAAGCTGCAAGCCTACAGCTAGCCCAGAGCTTAGTAAGGCGCCTAAAAGGGAAGCAATGGTCCCGAAAACTTCGGAAACATGCTTCATCCATAGGCTAAAAAAGGTATCATTCGGATTGTACATATACTACCTATTGTCGCCTGTGGCAGTCTTGTTATGCCGGAAGTACAAAATTTCAGAAAGTCTTTAGGAGTCCTGTCGGACTGAGGCTTTCGAAGTGGTGGATTTACCGCCGAAATTGACAAATCCGACTGTCTTCAATCTTTCGGTGGGAGCTCAGAAGCTCTGACGGACACAGACGGAGCAGCCCTTTTCCACAATAAGAGCATCCTGATATTCGACTTCCAGTCTTCCTTCCGGGCTGAAGGCCGCATGGATCCATTGATGCCCCGACATTCGCTCCGACATGTAATCCTCAAAAAGCCTCAATGCCATCCCGACGGCGACTCCATTCAGGCTTCCCGTTGACCCACTACGCTGTACCTTCCATGTGTCCTCAGAGGGCTCTCTGCTACCCATTTGGATACGGTCCCAGCCCTCTTGTTGATCAATCAGCCCTCCAAAGCATTCCAAACATCCGGGAAGCCCCGAATCAATGAGGCGAATATCAAACCCCATGTTTCTCTCTTGTGAATCAGCGCTTTGAATTCCCACCCCAATATCAATGATCGGTTTTAAATGGCTGATGCCAATCCGGTTTGCAGTTATTCTGGCCGAGTCATGATCCGCGGCTACAAAGATGAAGTCAGAACGCTTTAAAGCCACGCTTGCACTCGGGAGGTGGCCCGATGATTCTATCGCATTGATTTGATGGGATTCCCCGTTCCAGTGCGGAAGTAGTTTTTCCCGTAAGGCCTCAACTTTTGACTTACCGACTCCTGCCTGATCCGGCGTGCTTGCTGCCATCTGAGAGACATTCCAAGGTTCCAAGACGTCGGGGTCAATGATCGTGATATAGCAGCCCAAACGGGCAAAATAATCCGCGACACGCGAACCGGTTCCTCCTGCTCCCAAAATGGCGATGCTCAAGCCTCGGATTCTCGAAAAGACATCCATACCCCCGACTGATCCAGCAAAACGAGAGTAACGCGATACTTCCTCAACTTTAAATACCGGTAACTGAGTGAGGGTAGGATCAAGAACCATTTCCCTCATGCCGGAGCCGCGAAGCTTCAAGGACATCGGGATCGATACCCCATCTTTGGAACTTCCTCGAAGAGCTGACCAAGCCAAACCTTGCGCATCGTCCACTCCAATTTTTATGTTACCCAAAATGTGTGGTGGACAGGTCAAGGTTTCCTGAATCAGAAAACTAAAAGAAGCTGTCGACGAAACGATTTCTACATGAAGGAAGACGGAGTTCTTTGTTGGTCGTGGTTCATTTTCCAGCACCGAACGAACAAGCAGTTCATTCCGTCCGGGTACGGGGCGTGTCGACTCAACCGCCCAAAACAACGCGGAGGGCCGGTCGTTCTGCCCACCTTTTCGGTGCATCAAAATTTCCAGGGACTTCTGAAAAATGTTAACCGGGCAAATGAGTCCGACCACTTCGTCATCGTGTATTGTGAGCATGGAAGTGACCTAGTCGAGGTTGTAGGAAACCATGCGCCGTTGCTTTTCTGCTTCGGACAGACGGCGCTTTCTCTCTGCTAGGTCTTTTGCGATCTGTTCCGCTTTGAGAGCCCGCTCGGCAATCTCCCACGCTCGATTCACTTGGCTGGACAGAAATGACGATGCTACTGGTTTCGCATCGGGTGTTTGAATGACGGGCGTTTGAATGGTAGGGGTTTGAATGGCGGGGGCGAATGCGACGATTTTTTTTAATGGGGGTGTATTCTTCATATACCTCCTATTGTCGCGTGACCTAATGATGTTAGTCCGAAGGGCGCATAAACCCGTTCATTTTTTTAACCAGCACCCCAGACGGCTAGAGCGGTATTAAGCGGAATCTTTGTGGAAGCGGTCAAAGATTTCCTTCACTAGCTCATCCTTGAATTCGGGATCGCCAAATCGAATAGCTTCCTCGCTCACTTCCGTGATGTCTCGTCCCTGTCGGTTACAATACTCCAATACACGTTCTTGAGTGGTGAGGGCCCGGGTCTGGATATCCAAATCGGAATAAACCTCCTCCAATACCTCGCGAAATTTTGCTGCTCCAGGAGACTCTATTGGCTCTGCACATAAAACCAGATGTGGATGGTTATCCTTCGCCGTTTGCAGGGCGGATTGCGCAATCGTCAAATTTGTCTCATTTTCATTGGGAATCGCTTTATCACATAACAGTAATTTTGTTACCTTCCTGAACCCTTGGAGCCCTGAAATTTTGGCCTCGATGATCGCGTTGACTTTCGCCTTTACGTGCCCCACAGGCTCGCAATAAAAACCTTCGCCATCCTTTTTAACCGCACATAGCGGCATGACCGGGCTTTCGTAAACGGTGCCAGACGTAGCTTCTGACTTTTCCCTCTGCATATACTTTAAAAAGCCAACGTAGGCCATCCCACTGGCAGATCCACCAAACAACGAATTCGAAGGCACAAACATTCCTGATAATTTTTTATAAACCCAGACGTCCCAAATGAGGTCTTTTCCTTTCCAGTTCGTTTTGTCGCGTGCCGCTATGAAGGCATCCACGATGGGGTCTTCGAAAGTGGGATCAACGTAAGTGCTGAGCAGAAACGCATCCCTGCGGTACGCTGCCGCAGGCCTATTTCCCTCCGCAGGTCGATCCGTGATCCGGATCAAGGCCTTTTTAGCATTTCTATTGTACCCTTCTGGTACTACCACGATCGGGACAACAAAGTCCTCAGAGCTTATCGTAGGTTGATCGTTTTGAACCCCAAGGCTTCTTGCGTCCAAGTAAGTAGACCAAGCCTCTAGCATCGGGATCGATGAATCGTCTTCGATAGCACCTGCGGCGAAATTCAATAGAGCAAAGACCCTCAGATCGGTTGTATCCGTGCTGCTTATTAGCTTGGTAAATCTTTGGTCAAAAGAATCTTTTTGATTCCGGATACGTTGGTAGAAATAGAGGTAGCAAGCAGCTTTTAAGGCATGCTTTCCCTCGAGTAAGTTTACCTCGTTGTTAAGCCTAAAGACAGGCGCTTCCCATGACTCTAGGCAGGCAACCCACTCAGTCAAATCTGCCCCTCCGAGCAGTGCATCGACAAAGCTCTCTCCAGGACACTCATCTCCGCCGAATAGATAGTCTACGAAATGGCCCGGTGCCGTTCTCGGAGCGAATGTGAGATGCTCAAACGGCACAGTTGCTTCTCCATAACAAATAGGGGAATTCCATCTGAACCGTCTGTGCCTCTCTAGGTAATGTGACCCTAGCTTCAGCGAATTCTGCTCCATCAGGCACACTGAACCTTCCCTTTTCTTCCTTTTTGGCTTCGCCATCACCATGGAATAAAGTGAACGAGAATTCTGCGAGGTTCATGTAATCTGTACGCCAGACGAGTTCGTTAAATTCGGAGTACATTCGCACTTCCATGCTGAGTGAATGGGAGGCGTCAAGAAGGGTGAAAATTCGTTCCGGAGCACCCGGAGCACCGTGTAGCGCTACCGCCGGCTTACCCTTGACCTGCATCATTTGCTTCACCGCCTCCTTTGCCTCCTCGATCCCCGGATAGGCCTCCAAGGCATTGAGTTTTTCCAGAACGAGCTCGAGCCCAGGATCATCAACCAGATAGCCTGCAAGTTGAGGCATCGTAGCAATCACCGACTCGAGCACCTCTTCGTCTGGAGAACCCAGAAGCTCGTTTAGGATGGAGGTATAGTGTGCGCGATGCGCTTCGCTCATTTGATCCGCGTAGCCAAAGGCCAAGTTGTAGTGTAGGATAGACAGCTCAAATGTGCCTTTGATTTTTCTCTTAAGGGATTCGACCATCTCTTCGAGATCTAAACGACTCCCTGGTGATGCAGCGGCCTCGAGTTCGTTTTGCGCGACTTTGGCTCTAAGAAATTCTTCAAAAAGTGATTCTATTTTCATGCGTTAAGCCCAATCATTAAATTGTATTTAGTTTGTGTGTGCGATGTTTTATCATACACGAACGGATAGAGTTCATCTTCGCTGCAACGCTCTTCAGTGGCCCGCGACATTTCTTTAATCGTTGTTTTTGTTTCCTTTGATAAATCACTCCATTGGCTCTTTCTGTTTCCTTTGAAATCATTGATGTGATGAAAAGTTTTTAGTACCGCATGAGTACGTACCTCAATACAGAGTACCAGAGGTACTATTGCCTCTGCTGCCCAGTACATCTCCAGGAGCTTTTTCATTTCAGGAGGACTGAAGCCGCGCCAGGCATATGCCAAACATTTCTCCAATGAGAATGGTTCCTGATGAAAAGTTTGATACCAAGGGTGCTCCTGAGACACAATGGATATTGTACATGCAATTTCAACCAAAGCGATATTTTTAACTAGCAGTTCAGGCTCTGGTGTTTTTGCACTTTGATCTATTCGTTCAGAAATTTCCCGCACCTTTGGCATGACGTATTTGGATAATGTCACACGTTGTGCCTTCGGGTTCGCACCTCGTAATTCTGCGACCTCTTCGTGTGATTTTTTCTGAACACGAATTCCTTTGTAGAGTTCAGCATAATTCTCATTATGGAAATCCAAGATTACCAAAATCGTTGAGCATTTAAGTAACCTTTCAGTATAATCCTGATCTGTTTCCTCAATGGGTTCAAGTACGTCAGGCGGATTGTCTCCACGGTCCCATTTTCGTTGGATGTTTTTCAGTTCGAATTTACAAACTCCCCTCGCCCACCCAAGCATTGGCTTTTCTGATGTGAGACAGTGCTTGCCCTCCAGTGCAAATTGTTCGAGTTTTAATAAATCGAGGTTAAAAAACTCTTTGGTTTGAAGCTTTTGAAGCTTTCTGGTTTCCTCGGAGTCCCCCGGTTCATTTGGATACTTCCAGAAGAGTTGAAAGCATTTTTGAACTCCTAATGAATGTAAAGAATCTGCATCTTGTTTATACTTTTCCCAAGCATTAATTCTGCAAGAAATCAGAAGGTGATCGTAAATAGTTTTTGGCTTCGGGAGATCCTGACCATGTTCCAATCCATTATCCAGTTCCCCTTCTTGATCTTGAATTTCTTCTTGATCATACCCTAGGCGCGCTTCTGAACCTTCGGCCCAAGCCAAGGCCACCGCTTCATCCTCCATCATCTCCAAGTCTTGTTCCTCAGACTCACGCAATGCGTGCGACTCTTCTTCTTTTTCTTCTTCCGGGTTATCGCCCCCCTCCTGTTCGTCTTCTCCCTCCTCTACCAATGGAGAAAGCATCAAAAAAAACGAAAAGGTTTCGAAATTCCGGGCTTCCAAAATAGTTTCTCGACAAGCTTCCTCGATAATCTCCTCACCCAGGCTTTCACCTTTCGGAGCACGGAATTCGAGGTTTTTGCCGAGCAATGATAGAGCGTGATGCTTGATTTTGGTCTTCAAGCTCTCAATAGCTGCCGTATTTGTGAATCCCTGCTCTAAGCTGGGTCCACTTTTGTATTCCAAATATCGTTGAGTGTTTATCCGTTCGCACTCCCAGACTCTTTCGAAGGCCTGCTTCTGGTCAATAGTTAATGGGGTGGCCTGTTTATTGTCGTGATTAACGTCCATACAATTTATTGTCTCCTTGATACCTACTTTATCGGTAAATATTTAAAAATCCTACTTTTATTTCGCTGAGAGTTTTGACGATTCGGGCGATGCTAGGCGTTGGAATTTTTCCACTCGCCCTTAGAGATGTAGTTCCACCCCTGCTTGATGAGTTTTGATGCTTCCGCGTCAGAGACACGCTGAACGGTTTCGTTTTTCTTGATGCATTTCATATTGGTTTCTCCCTATTTGGCGGTGGGTGAGCGCGTTTGTTATTGCTGCGTTTGCCTACTTCTGTCTTCGAATGAGGAGATGTTAGGTCCGAGGGAGAGATTTTTGTAGAAAAGTTCAAACCTGTGAGGGTTGCTCACAGGTCTGTTTCATATTTAGCGATGCTTCGCTTTGGATTTTTTCCATTCGCCTTTAGAGATGTAGTTCCACCCCTGCTTGACGAGCTTTGCGGCTGCGGCGTCATTGACGCGCTGAACGACTTCATTTTTCTTAATGCATTTCATTTGGTTTCTCCTTATGTGGTGTTCGGGTGACAGTTGGGGAGCGGTTTTTTTCGCTGCGTCTGCCTACTACTGTCGCCAAAAGGAGAGATGTTAGGCTTGGGGGAGAGTTTAATCCCGAATAAGAAATCCCTCTGAAAAAAAATGGATCCTCACCTAACATGAAGAGGTAAAGAGACAAAGGTAAGTAAACCTTATAGAGGGACTAAATAATGAATGATAATATAAAGGAATATTTGATCGTCGTTGCGATCGTCGTTGTGGGCGGCGTTTTGATCGTCTTTGCTATAAAAGGTTTATGGATGCTGATACATGACCTCCTGTTGATGTTCGAGTGGATTTATCCATGGCTTACAGTTATTGGACTTTCACTCTTATGCATCGGAGTTCTGGCCTTAGTCGGAACCCTGCTTTACACGTGGTCGAAGCACCTCTCAGATCGTGCAGAGCAACGGAAGCGAGTTCGGCGCTCTTTATCTGCAAAGGTAAACGAAATGACTGGTGAATTTACAGCCCGCGATCTGGCGGATAACTACAGCGATGTCGACATTGCGGAGGAAGTTCTTTTCGAATGCTGTGAGAGCGATCAACTCGAGCAAATTACCAGAGGTAGTGCCTTAAGATATCGGTTTCCTTTCACGGCCACCAAAGGGCTTGCTGAGACCGAACGCTTTTTCCTCGATGCGATTGAGCAATTAGGAGGCGTTGTTTCGATTATGGGCCTTGCGATTCACACAGGTGTTCCCCTATTCGAATGCGATGAGTTTTTGAAGGAAATGTCGGCGAAGGGTTATGCAGAACTCCACGTGTGCAATGGTCATTTTCGCTACAACTTTCCGGGCATCAGTGATAAAGACGCCGCCGTTATCGATCCGTTAGAGAGTGGTATGGGTCAACGAGTAGTTTCATAGTACCTTTCTATCTGCATCGGCTCTGCAAAAACGAGGCCCACGCTTAACTGCGTGGGCCTTTTTTTGACCATGAGCATCCCCCGAAAAAGCGGACTTAATAGAAAGAAGGCCCATGAAATCAGAGGGCAAAAAGATACTCACTCCGAAGAGTTATTCCAAGAGCTTCAAAGCGGATGCCGTCAATCGCGTGATCCGTACTGGCAAAAGCTGTGCGGAGGTGAGTCGAGAGCTCGGCTTACCAGGAAACCTCCTCTCGAAATGGCGCCGCGAAAATCTGCGGTGCGCAGACGAGCAAGCGAATGCGGATCTGGAGATGAAGCCCAGTGAAATGGCCGCCGAGATCCGGCGTCTCCGTCTGCATGTCGAAGAGCAGAAGGAGATTTTAAAATAGGCTACACATATTTTTACCCAAATGGAGGTGAAAAGGAGAGCCATGAAGGAACCGGCTGTAATGAGGGACCGAAATCCATCCGCTCGTGCTCTTGCCAACCGAGATTCGCTGGGTGTTTGAGGAGCACAAGGGAAGATATGGAACCCCTCGTATTACCCTGGAACTCAAGAAAGAGGGATTTCGTGCAGCGAAAACCGCGTGGCCCGGTTGATGCACGCTGATCAACTCGCGGGCTGCGTTTCCGGCGTAAAAAGCCGCAGACAACCGATAGTCGTCACGGTGGAGAAATCGCTCTGAATCACCTGAAGGATCTGAAATTGTTCCTCCCAACCAGGCGTGGGCAAGCGATATCACTTAGGTTAGAACCCGGGCGGGCTGGGTATATCTTGCCGCGATATTGGATCTTTTCACTCGCCAAATTGCCGGATGGGATACCAGTGACTCCCTGCATCGCGAGTTGGTTTGCACGGCGCTGAAATCCGAGTATGAGTGTGAAGGGGAACTACTATGACAATGCATCGATGGAGAGCTTTTTCGGTACTCAAACGGGAGGAATTGGGCCAGTTCGACCTCTTGGATCAGGCCGATGCAAGAGATGTCATCTTCGGATATATCGAGACGTACTGCAACCGCTCACGCATTCATTCATATGAGCATCGGAATGACTCCGGATGAGTTCGCCCGAGTTGCACGAAGCTCCTGTACGCCTGCGACGGAGTTTACCCAGGCATTGGATATAGCTCGAGCCACAAAGAAAAAGCCGGGGACAGGGACGAACCTCGGCCGCGGTCGAATGCCGCATCACCTGCGTATCCCTTGGCCGGTTGCTATCCGCTTTCCAGCAGTGCCAACCTCCGTTTCAGCGGTCACCACTGGCCTCCAGTTACAGCGCCGAAGTTTCCTGAAACGGAGCTGTTAAAGGCCCGTGATTCTCGTTGAGCCGCTAGCCGCGCTTGTTGGTAAGCGATTCGGTTCTGCTGGGCATTCACCTGGGGTTGGTAAGATGAATACAATTGCGCCCGTCTACGTCCCGAGACGAAGCCGTTATGTCGGCTATTAAAGTCATCTATTGAATGTAGGAGGATAGCATTGTTGGCCTGCTCCTGTTCGATTTTGCGGATTAATTCTAGAGAGGTTTCCTTTTTTTCTACATGGTTTGCAGGGAGCGCTGCGACCTCTTCGATTTCCTTTTCGTAAGAATCAACCGCGGTGTTCAAGCTGGCTGTATATTCCTCCAAGTTTTGGGTCTCTTCATCCGTTGGTTCCAGGCCATTTGCTTCGACACTTTTTGCGTAGGCGGTGCGTTTGTCATGCGATTTTTTAAGTGCGAGAAGTGCGACTGCGGTCACGGCCCCGACAGCGGCCCCGACCTTTCTCGCGTCGTTCTCGGTGCCTTTTATGATATGCTTTTTCTCAAGAAGAGCTGCGACTTCACTTCCCGCGAGCCCTCCGGCTACTACAGCGCCTGCATTTTTAAGTTTAGATGCAGATGGTTTATATTTCGAGATGTTGCTGGTGCTACATCCGCTGCTCAAAATCAGGACTCCTGTTATAGCCGCGGTCAGCCAAGCTGGCTTAATGGATGCGTGGCCTTTCTGAAGGCGATTTTTGATAGAATTCCTCATATGTCTCCTCGTGCTGTTTGTTTCCTCGAACTGCCTTTGGCAGGTGAACCTAAAGCGGTTCATTATTTGATTTGTTTGGATAATACTTAAAGTGGAGGTCGCTAGCCAATGGAAATCGAATGAATTTAAGGCTCATTAGAACAGAAATTGGATCTGGTCGGGCGCCGGTGAAGGAATGTCTTTTAGAACAGCCTCAGCTTTCGATTTTATCTCTTTGATTAACGCTGGAGGAATAGCTTGGCTCATCATTTCCAAAATAACCACCTCTAGTTCCTTTGATCCTTGGACGTTATCCTTTACGGCGGCTTTGCCCCATGCATATGCTTGAGCGAAACTGCTGAACTCCTTTTGTTCATCGCGGATCGTCCGATTGTGGAGTTCCAAAAATTCTTGTAAGGAAAGCTTTGAGAGCGCGAGTTTAGCCTCTGGCAACCCCTGATAGGCAGCTTTGCGGTACCACACTTTAGCGGTTGCCAGATCCTTTGGAACTCCAATGCCTTCTCGGTATAAATTGGCGAGTAAGGCCTGGGCTTCGGCAAGCCCCTCTTCGGCGGCCTGTTTCGCCATCTCCAAACCTTTCGCTGGATCTTTCTGAAATACTGGGTCTTCATAAAGCAATAATTCCGCAATGATAACCTGTGCCTCTGGAAGCCCTTGCGCAGCGGCTTTGGAAACAAAGTTGAGATCTTCTAAATCATCTGCTGAATCAAAACCGACTCCTAGAGTGGCGATGCCAAACCGATACTGGGCTTCTGGTAAGCCATGGCGTGCTGCCTTGTAAAGCCAGATAATACCAATCGAAGTATCTACATCCACCGTACCTTGATCGCAAATCACCCACAGATTGTATTTGGCTTTGACGCTACCTCGGTTAGCGGCGGTTGAGAGCCATTGTAATGCTTTAAAGCCGTTGGTTTCCATGCCGTGAGATCCCTGCGCATAAGCGATCCCCAATGCGTTTTGGGCACTGAGGTCTCCAGCCTGGGCCGCCTTAATGACTGAGTTCATGTTAAGCTCAGGTTTCAGTGCTTCGGCCTTTTGGTTTTTTGTGGTGTCATCAGTTTCATCGCCGAGTTCTTCCAAGAGGGAGGAAAGGCTTTGTTGCTTTTCTTGTATTGGCGACTCTGCATGTAGCAGGCTCAGCCCTTGAAGGAGCAAAATAGAAGTAATAAGGAATGTCGTTATCATGCGTTCGTTCTCGTTTTGGGTTTCGTTCAATAGGGGGGGAGGGGTATCTCCCATGTCATTCTTATCCGGCTGGGGATATTTCCTGCCGGACAATGGTATTTTTGCAGACTCCTGTCCCGGCAAAGCGCATCCATTTTCAATCGGGAAGAGCTCGTGCAGGTGCTCAAAAAGGAAGGAGCTTCATTTGCTCGGGTTGCGGCGGCTTGATGCGTTGCAGGATAGCTTTTGTTTTTAGTGTTGCCTCACGAAATGTTTCAGGAGCCATGCTTTCTTTCATCGCGTTTAAAATTGTACGTTTTGCATGTACGGCTTCTATTTCCCCTTTCGAAGAAGCGGCCACCGCCCAGGCATAAGCAGCAGTAAGAGCGTCTATTTCACCCTGCTCATTCAGGATAGGGCCCTCCATTATTTCCAGATATTTTCCTGTATACAACTTCGATAGCGCAAGCTGAGATTCAGGCACACCCTGTATGGCAGCTTTCCGAAACCACTCCATAGCTTTTGTTTTATCCAGCCGAGTTCCTTCTCCGTTTAGAAACGAATCTCCAAGGTTATGTTGCCCCCCTGCCAGCCCTTGCTTTGCTGACAATTCAAAAAATTTGAAACCAAGCTCTTTGTTCTGTGGTCCTCCTTGCCCCTCTTGATAGAAGGTTCCTAGAGTCATCTGTGCTTTTGCTAGTTTTTGACCTGCCGCCTTTTCACACCACGTTCTTGCTTTGGAATCGTCTTTTGGAACTCCAAAGCCATCCGAGTAAAATACCGCCAAGGCAAGTTCCGCTTCTGCAAACCCCTGTTTTGCGGCCTTGGTTATAAAATCGATCGCCTGTGGTTGAGTTTCCGGATCCTCAATCAGGGCAATGCCGAAGTGATATTGCGCATCAGCCACCCCTTGGCGGGCTGCTTTGAAAAGCCATACGGTCGCCATTTCTTGATCGGGTTCCATACCCCAACCTTCAGCTAAAATAACCGCCAAGTTATACTGTGCCCTAGCATGGCCTTGGTTTGCAGCCTTTTGAAACCACTGAGATGCCTTAACGAAATTGGTCCCCAAGCCTAGAGTGCCATTGGAGTAAGCAATGCCTAACTTGAATTGGGAGTCTAAGTCGCCAGTCTGGGCATCTTTTTGAAGTTCTTTCGTGTCAATATCTGAATTTAATTGAATTTTAGGCAGTTGAGATGGCGGACTTTTTTCACCAAGTTCTTCTAATAGGGAAGAAAGGCTAGGCTGACTTTCGAGCCCGGCCGGTTGGGCCAAAGCTCCGAGGGTGAAGATGACGAAGATAAGAAGGATTGCAGGAATTTTGGTTTTCATAGGTTCTTTCGGTAGTGAATATTTATTGGGTTTGGATGGTAGGGTTTGGAATTTGCGGTTACCCCTCTTTGTCGTAGGGCTGCGGTATATTAGGTTGCAGGGAGAAAAAAAACGGCCCATTCAAGACGGCTTTTCTCTATAAACTCAACCTGCCTTATAGCCTTTGGGATTTTTCAGGATCTCTGCCCGATCAATTCGGTTTGATTTGATTAGCCCATTGATCAGTTGGAGAAGCTTGCCACGGCTTAGAGAGAGGTCAGAGAGGTCTACGACCGTTGTGTCTTCTAAGGCAATTTCCTCGTCAGGATCGTGATCTGGTTCGCGTAGCGGAAGTAGTAGCGTAAGCAGTAAAACGTCGTCACCTAGCTCTACCACGCATTCTTGAGCTCCACTGTGGTCGCACCACTTGTGTCGGATACCATCTCGGGTGGTCATCCCATTCGTATCGAGGATTAATTTTACGCGACGGTCGAACAAACCCGGGAGCGACTTAACGAATACGATGAGGGCAGCCACGATCAAAGCTACTGCACCTCTTGATGGCTCTCCGTCCATGCTGCTTGTCATAAAATATACTCCGCCACGCAGCATAACTAGGCTCAGCAGGAGCGTAAACAGCGGAACTTTCATGTCTCCGCGAAGTCGAAGTTGAGTTCGAGGAGCATCTTTTCTCTCTGGGACTTTGTAAATGATTGCCTTGGACGTCATATTTTTTTTGGGGTTCGTTGATTAACCGCACCTTGCGGTTTCACTACCCATTGTTGCCGAGAGGTCTTGGGTTATGCCGTGGGCTCGTTTTTTTTCAAAAGGATGGGTCGCAGGCCTGGCTGTAAATATCTTTTAGAAAAGTCGCCCCACAACCTAACAGGCCCCCTTGCCGTGACAGTAGGAGGTAAACCCTACAAGAAAGACACCCTATGATGCCCCTAGTTTACCTCCTCCTCACCTTGTGCATCCTTATCGCAATTGGATTGCTTGCATTCTTCTATTGTCCCGCACACCGATTGTCGCCATGGGTTCGAGCGTGGATGGATGAACGCGCAGAAATCCGAGCGGAGCATCAGCGCGAATTTCGTATTCTGACTAAAGGAGTCTCCCAGCTAAGTGGTGCTTTCAGCTTGCTTGACCTCGCCGAAAAAACCGAATGTAGTGAAGAAGCCACATCCCTGTTTTTAGCAAATAGAGTCCTCTCGGGAGATCTCGAAGAAATTCGTAGAGGACGGTTTCGGGTGTATCAGATTCCGAATAAGCAATCCGTTAGTGATATCGAATTGGAGAAATCTTTTTTGGCTCAAATCAACACATTGGGAGGTTCTACATGTGCGGTTGAGTTGGCTCTCTTGTCAGGAAAGAGCCTTCAGAAATGCAAAGGGTTTCTCGAGCGAATGTCCGACCGCGGCTTTGCTGAGATGAACGTAAATCAAGGGAATCTGTCCTACAGTTTTCCGGCCATGCTTGACGTGACAGAGTCGGTGCAGATAAACCAAGCTGGGCTGATTGTTTCTTACAATGAAGAATCAGACGGGATGGTTAATGAAGAGGGATCGGACTTTAATGGGCTCTTGGATTTACAGGATAAACAGGGTGGCCTAAACTAGAGCGGAATCTATCCCGCATAGCTACCCGCCCCAGCGCTCTGTATCAATCCGGCTTGGACTGCCTGTTTTTCAAAACTATACTACCTGAAAACCTGCAGCGGCCAGCATGGGTTCAAACTCACCCGTCATCAGAAGCTTAAAGTGCAGAGCTTAAATCCGAAAGTTCGTCGCGGGTGTAAAACTTACGCTTCCTAGAAAAGTAGAGTGAATGATGCGCTACCGATTCTAGAACCAGGCGACAATGTGGATACTTGCTTGCATCACGGGGCTTGATCCAGCGTTTGATTTTATCCATCACCACTTTGTTTTCGGTTGAAGGTCGCATGTATGGAAGAGGATCTTCCTCGGAATACTTAAGAAACCAAATGTAATTATTAAAAGAGGCATACTCCTTAATATAAAATGATCCCAGCCCTGCCAACAAAGCTCTGTGAACATTAAAGTCATTTCTAAACACTCCGATATTCTCCCAAACATCCAAGCTCATAATTTTGAGTGAAGTTTCCATGCGTTTAATATCCCCCTCAGGAGCAAGGAATTTAATAAGTTTTATAGCCTCCGCGTCATCCGATATGTCATAAAAGTGGCTATAGGACGGGAGCGTCGACGGCGGCCAATTTACAAAATTCTTTCTTTCATGTAGTGTTCTCAAAATACAGTACTGAAACTTTTTGCCCAAAGCACTTGGGACCAATACTATAAGATATATTATATAAATTTGTTTAGGTTTCTGTCTTTCAAAACTATCATAGATCAGGTGTGTAAGCGCGACAACGTTATCGGGGATCTCAGAATCGACGGTTTCAGAAATTGTCCCCAGAGATTTGTCAGGCTCAATTTCGCCAAAATAGTTACGGACAAGCTTCATCTCAGCGCTAAACTTATCAGCTAGACCTAACACGGATAGTTCTTCTTTTAGCCACTTACTTGCTTCGATTCGAGAAAGTCCTTCCTGTGAAGGCCTCAATAGGGTCGCGTCAAAAGAGAGCTTTCGTTTTGGTCTCAGGTTTTTTTTACGCAATCTGAATTGGTATGGTACATCTGCATTTTTCGAATTGTAATAGTTCTCGATAAAATTATGGAGTCTTGTTTCATTCCCAAGGCCAATATTCTGAATGATATCATCGAGACGAGCAACGCAAGTGTTTCTCGACTCTCTGTCCGACCGTATGCTAAGAATTTTTTCTGTTAGTTTATTTTGGTCTTCTAGTTCCTCAAACATAAGCCTAAGCATCTCCACTATATGCCCATGGCACCGGTTTAACCTGGCTTTTTTGTTTCCTTCACGGCGGTCATCAAAACTAATTTTTCGAAATTTCCACCAGGGGGGGGAGCAGTAGCCTCTTTCCGTAGATGAACTGTTTAAATTGTGTTGCGAAAGTATAGAGCCAGTATGTTCAACGCGGACTGGACTATCCGGGAGCCTGATGACTGATTTTAATACGAAGGAGGTTTCTGCCATGGCAATTTCTATATCTGAGTTCTTAAGGAGCTCAGAAAGCGGATACCTCAAGAAATATTGAAAGACAAACTTGGCCAATGAGTCATCATAAGAGGAATTAAAAAAAGTGGAAATCGCTAAGCCATAAACTCCTGCTATGAATTTGGAATTTGTAAGGAGGTATATTATGTAGGTAAAAGATCCCAAAAGTATCAAAAAGAAGAATGGGAACGAGTCAATGAAGTCGCGAAATTTGTCTGCTCTATCTACAAAAGGTGGTGCTATGCGCTCAATTAGAGCATTGTAATGCTCATGAATGGCTCGTTCCGCAATTTTGTATCCATCCTTGTTCCGGGCCTGCGCTGGTAATTCACACATACTCTCAACCGTCAAAAGGTAGCGTGTGCGCAGGTCATCATCGGTTTTCTTATTCAGCCACATGTTTAGAGCAGGGGACGCATCACATTCCCGTTGGCCCATGATCCCAACGGCTAGGGGAAGAACCTCTTGCCAGTTGAGACTCCAGCTTAATTTTTCAATGACCGTCTTTACAGCCATGCTGGGATAGTCATTGTTTATGTGGACGTTGATTTCACCCCATTCTTTTTCGTCCGGGTTGTAGCAATCAGCGATCGCCTGCGCTGCTAAAAAATCGAAAAGGGTTTTATGAAGCGGGCTGATCATTCCAGCTTTGTTGTCCTCTAGGCTTTTACCGATCAAAAGTCCGCAGTCTTTGGACCAAAAATCGAGAAGCTTTTGGCTTTTTTCAAGCAGGCGATTATAAGTGGAGCTGGGCAGTGCCGAGTCTACCCCAAGACGACGTAGGCCTTCTTGCTCTTGGAGAATCAGGGCGTTTTTCAACTGGTTTTCCCAAACCTCTCGCGAAGCCCTAAATCCATTTTCTCCACCAGTTTGGTTCATCCAAAAGGCACACAGTGCAAGCGGGCGAAGGGAGTTGGGACCGAGGTCGGCAAAGCGATTCCGCTTGGTTTCCTGCAGCCATTCGTAGGTGAGGCCATGCAGTGTTTTCCCAAGTAGTTCAGCCCGAGTCTCTGGAACTTGCCCGTCCTGCATGACGATCTTGCATAAATAGCAGCAAAGCATGGGAACCTTTGTGAACGATGCAATGGGCTTTTCCTTGGCTTCGACGCGAGTGAGAAGATCTTCGCAAAGATGCTTCTGAGATGCTGGGAACCAGGCCGTGATATAAGCGCTCGCATCCTCGGGGCTAAATCCTTGCAGGCGAACCACCTGCCGGGAGATGTGCGGGATGGATTCATGACCGCATATTCTGGAGGTGGCATAGACTCGGTTCTTCTGCCTTCTGCACCACTGTTGCAGGGCAAGTCTCATGTCTTTTCGGGAGGCTGGTTTTGGTCCCGACCTTTTGCTATTATCGACACCATCATCTCGGAATTCATCCCAAGAGTCGATGAGCACGCAGCACTTTCCGTCAAATAACTGCTTTTTAATGATTTTGGACAGAGGTTCGGCATCTTTCTCGTCTTCTGCCTGGCCGGACACACAAGCGATCAATGATGCAATCGCGAGGTCCTTTTGGTGTACCTTCTCTTGGATCGCCCCCATCGTAGTTGCCAACTCATTAAAGGTAACCAAAATTGGGATTTCAATTTCCTCAATTTGCGCGCCCTGTTGGAATTTACCTATCCCAGACAAGGCGGCGCGTAGCGCAGTTATCTGCATGAGCATGGATTTACCATAGCCCGGTTCCGCAATGATGGACGCAACCCGATTTTCTGCAAGCTTGCTCCAAGTTTCCCAAGGTGACACTCGGTCCTCAAGTGTTACCAATCCCGCATCGGGAGTGAAAGGACGCTTTTCATTAGCAAGCATAACTTGCTGGTGGATTGAGTCGACGAACAGGGGGTAGCCTTCAGGCGCCCGCTCCAATAGATGCGGAGGGAAAATGTTTTCAGGGAGGAAGGGATCCAAGCAGCCAAGCAAGTTGTGGAGGTAACGAGCCAGGACCTCTTCCTTCAGCCCAAGCTTACTTCCTAGTGTTCCGATCGGAGCTCTCATTGTGGCACCCTCTTTTTATTCGGAGGCACATGATTGAGGTCCGAAAGTTCGTCGCGGGTATAGAATTTACCGTCTCTAGAAAAGTAAAGCGAATGGTGAGAGGTCGATTCGAGGACCAGTCGGCATTGTGGATATTTCCGTGCGTCTCGGGGCTTCATCCACCGCTTGATTTTGTCCATCACCGCCGGATTCTCTGTCAAGGGGCGCATGTACGGCAACGGATCTTCCTTACAGCAACTTGAAAAGTATTGATAGACTCCACAGAGGACGTCGTCGTTTAATCGCCCAAAGTCACCACACACCGCCCATAAGGTTTTTGCGACTTCAAGCATTTCTGTTCTGCTGGAGAACCGCTTTGTTAAAGCCTCTACCAAGCTCTTTCGATATGCATTTGGCCCAAGCTCCTGTAGGATCCGAAGACTCGAAAGGAATTTCGGTCTGTCTCTATCTATTCCGTGGCTAACCGCCTCTTCTAGTTCCTCGATAAAAATATTTAAACTCTTCGTGTTCTCTTTGAGCAGTAATCTTGTCAGGCAATATCGTTTCTTTCGGCGAGAAATTTCTGGGAGTTTTAAAATCAGGTAGTTCAAATATTCATGGGTGCTGACTTCCGCTTCTAAATGGTAAAAAGCTAAATGTTTGAACTTTAAGTCGATCTCCAAGTTGTTCGATAGTGCCGCAACCATATCTTTGCACACGACAATTGGGCCGTATTGCTCTAAAACGATTTGAATATGAGATCCATAGTAGGAATTTTGCCGGGCTATTTCGTCTTCAAAATTGTCTTTGGGAACAGAATCGAACATCATTTTCCAGCTGGGCTCGATTGAAAGGATTGAAATAGCTTCGATAAGCTCCAGTTGTGATTCCTCCAAAGGTTTGCTGGTGATTTTGGATTTTAAATACCCTGAATAATCCTCTGCTCTTGAAGGTTTCTGGGCAAAGCGGGCCCATTTTTTTGCTTCGTTTGCCTGGTACTCTTGCGAAGCTTTTCGAGAACGAATTTCTGAAAATCCTTCCTCAAATACTTGTGGGATTACCTCACTCATCATCTGGTAATGATTCTCTACACCCTCCATCAAGCCCTCGCCATTTGAGGACTTGCAAATGGTCAGCAAAAATCTGTCGAGGTCAGTACCCCAATGGTCGGAAGCCTCGTCTGATTCCCATGGAAAGGCCTTCAGCCTTAAGGAGAGGATCTGTGAAATGGAATGCTGCGAAATATTTTCCTGAATCAAAAGGTTGAGAAGTGTTACACCATAATTGGTAGTGCGAATATCTGCCACCCCCAAAAATCCGGACCAATCTTGGTACAAATACTTATGCCATTTGAGTCTCACGCCCCAACTGTAAGGCCCCAAGATTAGCGATCTTCCAAAAGCACTAACATCAACACTGGGAGGCCTGTTCCTTGGTAGTAACCAGCCCAGTGATGATCTTTTTGGCTTTAGTGTTTTTGCGTCAAACACAAAGCCAAAAAGCTCTCGTCTCAACATGTGGCCTTGGGATAAATCGAAAAGTACAGGAGATTTTTCAGATATTTCCGCTAGCGCTGAGTCGACTTTCGCATCTTTTCCAGACAAAAAATTTAGAGGAAATTCTAAGATCGGATTCAGGGCATTTCCAAGAAAAGTCAGTTTGATAAATCGCCGATATATTTCGTATAACGAAAAATAGATAATGGATGCCGCGATGAATCCCCACCGTCCTCCTCGAATGATGCCAATTCCTATGGTTAGGCAGTATGGCCATAAATAGGTATCCGACGAATACCTGTCTCGTATTTGACGATGTTTAAATCCCGGTTTGAGAGCATGAATTAGAGAGCGATAATATGTATACAGTTCCTTTTCCACCGCTTGATGGCCATTCACTGTTCGAGCCTTTTTGGATAGTTCCAGGATGCATTTTACAACCAACAGGTAGCGAGTTCGTAAATCGTCGTCGGTTTTTTCATCCAGCCACATTCGGAGAATCGGAGACGCATCTTGCCCTCGTTGGGCGATGATCCCGATCGTAAGAGGTAGGGTTTCCTGCCAATCCAAACGCCAACTTAATTTCTCCAGCAAGGTCTTTAAAGGAATGTCTTGATAGGATCCATTGATGTTTACTTTAATTTGACCCCAGCGTTCTTCATTTGGATGATAACAGTCAGCGATGGCTTGGGCGCTGAGGTAATCAAATAGAGATTTGTGGTAGGGACTCATTAGCCCAGCAACATTATCCTCTCGGCTTTTCCCGATCAGGATCCCGCAATCTTTGCTCCAGAAATCAAGCAGCGTATTACTTTTCGCTAAAAGTTCAGCCACCCTGGTTTCTGGTAACTTTGTTCCTCTACGGTTCATACGTTCCTCTTCCGAAACGATCAGGGCATCTTGAAGGGTCTCTTCCCAAATCGACCTAGTGGCCTTGAATTCCACCTCACCTTTGGACTGGCTCATCCAAAAGGCGCAGAGCGCTAAAGAACGAAGGGGTGGGCGGGCCAAATCTGCATGGCGCTCGCGTTTGGTTTCCTGAAGCCATTCGCCAGTTAAACCGAGAAGCGTCTTTTCAAGCAAATCAGCCCGGGTTTCAGGCACTCGGCCATCTTTCATGACGATCTTGCACATAAAGCAGCAGAGAAGGGGAACCTTGGCGAACGAAGTGATGGGTTCTTCACCCGCATCAATTTGGACGCATAAAAGGTTCGCCAGTTGATCTTGGTGAGAAGGGAACCAGGCTTGGATATAGGCCTGGGCGTCACTCCGACTGAAACCCTCGAGGCGAACCACCTGATTGAAAAGGTAACGTACCCCTTCCTGCCCACAGATCCGCGAGGTGGCATACACCCGGTTCGTTTGTTCTTTTTCTGGCATCCATGCCTCAAATCCTTTTCGCAAGACATCACGCGACTTGGGATCTCGACATTCATCCCAAGAGTCGATGAGCACACAGCATTTCTCTGCCAGCAATTGTTGCCGTATGACGTCGCGTAGCATTTCTTTTGCCCGCAGTTCACTGACTCGTTTCGATCCTGCAACGCTAAGCGCTTCTACCACTGATTCCGCAGGGATATCTTTTCCGGTCTTAATCGTCGGCCAGCGAACAGCATCTTCTTCTGGTAAGCCAGAAATCGAGTCTGCAAGTTCCGTAAATGAGATTAAAATAGGCAACTCGATTTCACTAAGTTGTGCGCCTTGCCGCAAACGCTCCAACGCGAGTAAAGCGCCACGAATTGCGGTAATCTGCAATAGCATGGATTTGCCATAACCGGTTTCGGCGATGATGAACGCCCGTCGATTTGTAGGTTGTCGATGCCAGATTTCCCAAGAGTTGATGTGGTCTTCGAAATTCAAATGACTAGGGTCTGGTGGCAGGGTATTCCCTTCTAATTCAGGATGAAGGCCACCATCGATTTCCCCTTCATGGACGACTTGCCTGTAAGCTGGGCTATCTGGTTTCGGTCGTCGATCAGGAGCCCAGCTTTGCGACGGCGAAAGGCCAGAGGCGTCTTCGACCAATTTAACTTGCTGGTGGATCGAATCGACAAACATCGGGTAGCCTTCTGGTGCCCGTTTCAGGAGGTGTTGTGGAAAAATGTTTTCCGATAGAACGGGGTCTAAGCAGCCCAACAGGCTGTGCAGATAACGGGCCACGACCTCTTCGTAAAGGCCTAGGTCGTTTCCCAAAGCCTGGATCTGCGGCGGTTGTATCCTCATTAATGTAACCCTGTCGTATAAAACTCCTCCATCATAAGTAGCGCACTGCACCTGGATTTCAATTTCACATTCGAACCAATTTAGGTTTCTATTCGTCTGGCTGGGGAAGAGGCTTCATTCTCTTCGTTCTCATGACCATGCATTACGTCTGGATCGGAACAAATTTGAATCAGGAAGACGTGGGAAAGCCCCGCCAACTTTGGACGGGGCCGGGAAGGTAAATCCTGTTTAGCGCTTAGCGGAGGAAGTTCTTCTTCTTGAATTCTGATTTCAGTTCTTTGTAGCGTGTATCGGCTTCAGCTTTGATACTTTCCGGTAATTTTTCATTTAATAATTTTAATAGGCGTCCCGCTATTTTTTTGAATTCTTCGTTATCCCCTTCGATTGAAATACGTAGCCAGGCCATAGCCTCGGACATACTCGTTTCGCCGCCTTCACCTTCTAAATACATTCTACCGATGGTGATATGAGCTGCTTGAAGCGATGGATTTCGAGCAGCTCTTTTCATATAAAAAAATGTCTTTTTGGGATCCTTTTCAAATCCATTTTCGCCAAGTGCATGAAGCATTCCCAATGAGAAGTCGGCGTTGGTACTCCCTCCTTCTGAAGCTTTAAGCATATATTTTTTGCCCTTCTCTAATTCATCGGGCAGAGGTGTTCCTTCAAGATAGTGTTGTCCCAGTAAAAAATTTCCTAAAGGGATATCTCGGATTGCGGCCTTGCGAATCCAGTTGAGACCGCTTGCTTGGACATCGGGATCGTCTGATTTCAGTAGCACAAAACCAATTTCCGCCTGTGCAATTCCGTAGCCTAATTTACCAGCTTTGTATTGGTAGCTCGAAGATTCTGGGCCGGTGGTAAGTTCATACAGGCGGTAGTACGACTCTGCATCATCGTGCTTTTCAGCAGCTGAAAGGTAGTAGGCCTGTGCCATACCTTCATCCTTTTCAACCCCGATACCATTTTGGTAGCGGCGACCGAGTTCCTTTAAAGCTGGTAGCTTTAACTCCAATGCCGAGGCATTGAGTTCCGACAGCATCATAGTCTGGATTTCTGGTGTCGGTGATTTTTCTTCAGCCTGAACAACGGTCGAAATTGCCACCATGCTAAAAAGGGTGGCGAGGGCGAGAAAGCAGGTGTTCTTTTTGAATCGTAGGCTTTTCATTGTATTTTCGTTCTTAGTTTCTGACCACGATGCGATGCGTGGTTTACCAACCTCTGTTTCTTCAGCGTCAGTTGTTATTCCTAAAGTCGAAAAGAAAACGGTCGAGATGCGCTGTGATGATTTTTTACGCGCGAACGAACTCCTTGAGCTCAAATTGTAGACTAGCCATGTCTCGAGGCGGACTACGCAGCGGAACTATTTTGTAATATCACGAAATATCCGCTCTCTGAATTTACTATATTTAATCTTCATTTCAAACCGAACCCTGCGCAACCAATCCGCTAGAGGTTCTCCTAACCGCACATGGAGGTTCGTCATTATTAAAGAAATTACGAGGCGGAGCCTTCTGGGCCAAATTAGGAAGTATAATGATTTATTTATATCGGTAATATTAGAGAGGTCTCGGCGGCGCATAATGCGATTATTTACAAGGGCCAAGCTTGAGTTATCTTGCACCGGAATATATGACTCGACGAAATTCAATACGTTAAGATGCTTCAGAAATGAGTCAGTACAGTTTTCAATTTGGTCGACACTTTCCCGAATGATGCTAGTCGTATAAGCAGGGTAATATTTTGAGTTAAAAATTAATGCCTTTTGTACTTCAGCGGTAAGCCTGAAGCCCTTTATTCTGAAGGTTTCGTCCATGAAAAGTGCTTTTTTGCTATCAACATAATATCTGACGCCCCACTTCTTGCCTAGTTGGCTTTCTAGGGCTAGCTGTGCTTCGTTTGGAATAGAGGTTTCGCTGATACAGCCGATAAGTTTGGCTGCTACGTATTTAGGCCTCCAGTTTCCGTCAGCCTCAATTATGGAGACTAGACCCTTTGTAAATCCATCCAGAGCACCAGTTTTCCCCATTTTGGAGGCCATATCACTGAGCCAGTCTAACGCTCTGTCATTATTTTTTAGCTCGTGCATTTTATTCACCGCGAGCAGGAGCGTATCCACAATAGAAGGTGTTGCGGCTTTCGGTCCGAGGAGAGGTAAAGTTTCGAGCGTTTTTTCTAAAATATTATCGCCAAGGCGACCTGTGTACTCACCTACGTCTGAATAATTTTCAAATATATTAACTAGCAGTAAGTTGATTTCATGAAGAATTTCAATTGTAGCTGCGGGTTCACCGATGATGCCAACCATTTCAATCGCGGCTTCCTTTTTTCTATTATTTCCATTCCGCAAAAGGAAAAGTAGTTCATAGACTCTATCTGCCACCAGATTTTGAAAGAAATTTGAGTTATACCAGTCGGTTTGAATGAAAAGTGATACAGCTCGCCAGTCACAAGAGCCGCCTCCTGATTCGATCTCTTCTAATGCTGGTGAGATTGCCACCATATCCAAGCCGGTAGCTCCCAGTCCGATCTCCTTTAGTTTTGAGTGTGGCTGTTCATTCAGGTCTAACTCTCCGGCCGCACTAATTAATGCCGCAATTATCCGGATATTCAGGCTGTTAGATTCCAGCAAGCAATTTAGTTTATCGATGACTTTAGCTGTGAACGCATTTCGGTCAATGCCCATAAAAACGTTTGTCTCCCATCTTTCCACAAGAGCTATAGTAGAATTTTCGATCAGATATAGAGTCGTCAACAGCATTTCAGGAGTACAAGCGTTTTGACCGGATTGCGTTATCCATCTGGGTAATCTCTCATGGATTTCGAACCCGATCCTAGTGGCAATCCACTCTTTGGCTCCAGTAATTACGTCCTGCGTTTCTTTGCAAGCTCCTCCCGATAAAAATAAAATATCCAGGAGTGCCCAACAAGCTAAACGCTCATACCAGCCATCGCGCGTAATATCCCCGAATGCCCAACAAGCTAAATGCTCATACCCGCTTTCGCGCGTGCGTAAATCTTCGACAGTCTTGTCAAACAATGAACGGACTATATCAAGGACTTTAGGGTCGGTTGCAACATTATTGAGCTTGTCAATTAGATCGAGTAGCCTTAACTGCTCTATACCGTATGTGCTATTTTCAAGTCTACTGCATAGGTAATCCAGCAGTGGCTCAGAGGGCGCTGCACCAAAACAACTAACGGTATCATTCAGTGTTTCTAAAATTTCCCTATCAATGGTTCGATAAATGGTTTCATCCTCATATCCTCTAAGTGGCAATCTAAGATACACATTTACACATGTGATCATTATTTTGGTAGGAGCAGTCGTCCCAAGCTTTTTGCACCATAAGAGGGCGAGCCATGGACTGCTTGCGCATACAAACAAGCCATCACTTATGTAGAAAATCACAGAATCGGTAGCATCTGTTCTTCTATATTCAGAGGGGCTTGACCGTCGTGGCAGATGGTAGTCTTGGAAAGGTGTATCTTGCAATTCTCGTGCAAGTGCTGATACGAATTCCGAGTTTGGATAATTGGCCAGTGAAGAATTATCGTAACTGGTATACCCCTTTGGAAACCTCCTCCTGCCAATAGTCGTCTAGCGCACGGCCTACGTCGGACTGTTTACCGATTTCGCCTGAGTATTCCTGCTGCGCTTCACATGCTAAGGCTAACCGAGTTCGTGCTTGATCATCGATACCAAATGCCCAAGCCTTAAGAAATGGAGCGGAGACGTTTCTATGCCGCAAAACCCCTGCCACCATAATTAAAATGTTGTGCCAGTTGGGGTCCCAAGATTTTTTATCCATGAAAAAATCTAGCGCGATAAAGGATCTGCCACGCCCCTGGATTTCCGTCTTAATCTGTTGCTCGGTTTCCTCATAGGCATCCGCGATATGTCTCGCAACAAGGTATTCGAACAGATTGTAGTGGAACGTGGCCAAAGGGGCTCTTCCTACGAAGAGGCCACAACCTTCCTCACCCCAGTAAGCCAAAAACCTTTCAGCCTTCTGTTCGATTTCTAAGCGGCTGCATTGGTAGTATGCGGAGAATTTGTCCAATATGGCATCTTTCCAGCTAATTCGCCGCCCAATCTCATCGCTTGTTTGAAAAATCCGAAAGGCGGCTGCAGAAAGAAAGGTGAGCCATCTTTCCAGGTCATCGATCTCAACGAATTCTGGATATTCCTTCAGGAGCCGCTTTTGTTTTTCGTCGGAAATCCACTCATGAATGAGCCCATAGAATACGGCCGAGATCAGATCCGTTTTTGACCGATAGTGAAATGCAGGATTTTCAGATAGTCTGCAGATAAATGCGAGCAGCAGCGGGATACGGGCCATTTCTGAAATGGCGGGATCTTTCTCGATATACTCATTTATGCGTAAAGACTCTGACCCTCGCCATGCAGCGGTAAATGCAGGAATGCTTTCGGGCGAAAACCCGTTCAGCTTTATCACCGTCATGATACCTCGGATATGATAATGTTGCTTTTCACGGGATGAAGCAAAGATTCGAAGATCTTGGTGGGTCGCCCGGTCGCGAAGCCATGATTTACAAAGTGGGATTAAACCGTTTCGACCAGCCTGATCGGCCTCGTCCCAAGAATCAAGCAACACGGTTGCATTTCCATTTTCGACTGCTTGATGGAGTAAGGAATGCAGCACGTTTCGGGTTTGCCCCGCAGTAAAATTCGTCAAAGCAGCTTGCAAAAGGGCTGACTGAAAACGCTCTGTCTGGTTTAGCTCTATGCCTTCTCGAAGTGACAGTTTTCCGCCCTCTTCCTCACGATTTTCTGATCGATGGGTATCGACTCTTAAGACCTCGGCAAAGTTGACGAGAATCGGAATGTGGACCTCATGAGCCGTGGCGCCTTTTCGAAGCAGCGAAATCGCTTTTTGGGCCGATCGGTAGGCTTCAGTCCGTAGCAGAATACTTTTCCCATAACCGGGTCCTGCAATAAAGAACCCCCGCTTGTTTTTCGGATTCTTGAACCAATCCTCAGCCGGAAAGGTTTCCTTGGTCACCAAGGTCTTCGGCTCTGTGTCTTTTGGGGAAGATGTCAAAGGCGCCCCTTTTTCTTCTCCTGCCTTTTCGTGCTGCGGCATCTTAGTTTCTGAAACCACCGCAATTTCTTGATGTAGATGATTTAAAAACCGAGGCCTGCCATTTGAGGCGTTCCCACGCAGATGTTCTGGGAATATTTGCTCCGGTAGATATGGATGATCGAAATAGTTCGAGAACGAATGCAGGTACTGCAATAGCACAACCTCTTCAAGGCCTCTCTGTATTCCTAAAAGTTCTATGCGGCTCATATATTCAGGTCTCCTCAAGCCTTAAATTAGTCGGTGCCTACCTCCTTCAAGTCGAGGCATATCCATACTAAGCCTCGCAATTTTTCCGAAGAGTTTTCTGAATTTCTTTCGAAGTCCGCTCAGACAAGTGTACATCCCGTAAAGGGATTTCGGACGCATTGTTGTGGATGGAGATTAGGCGGGTTGACCGGGTAACAACCCACCTACGTCCTTATCTCCAAATGCTCACGAAAAGGGCGAAAATTAGATCTCAGCCAACGAAGGATCCTTCTTTGTGGTGTTCAGTTTCTCCAGGCGCTCCAAGAGAGTAGGGCCACTTTTTTCCAGCTCTTTCCCCTTGAGCTCCTGTCGAATCTCCTCGCGCTCGGTCGCATCTTTGATTTTCAGCATGTCTCCATCAAAGCGTCGGCGTTGTGCGTTGGAAAAGCCGGATGCGCGAACTGTGAACTGATCGCCGACGCGTTCAAGGGCCGCTTTGACATCAGCAATATCCTTTTCGTGGACCTGCAAAATGTTTTTGCACCGTACTCGGCTCCGAATGAGTTCGTCGCGCCGGTGATGAAGATGAGTGAGGCGTAATTCCGAGCTCTCCGCCTTACTGATTTGCTCTTCCGCATCATCCTGATGCAAAACCTGAATTCCGAGAGCCTTGAATTCATGAAGTTCCGCAAAGGTCTGCGCCACCTCTGCGTCGATTTCATTCAGCTTGCGTGAAATCAATTCGATTTCACTCAGAGCCTCCTTGCGATTTTCCTGCAAGGTATCGAGATTGATTTCGAGCCACGCTTGATTGTATTCAGGCACTTCTTCGATTAGAAAGGCTGAGATCTTGTTAAAGGCGGTTGTGCCTGCAGCCTTGATACAGCTGGCGTTAATAGAAATGACCAAGAGGCCTACGAGAACGATAACGGTTGATTTGATTTGCTTCATATACCTACTTTTGTCGTGGGATGGTCGGTTGTTATGCCCGAGGCCAATAATTTTTGGGCATATGTTTTCTAGGGTCTGATTGTGAGAGGCGGGTAGGGCGAGCTTGATTAGCCAGCTGGCGAGACCTCTGGTCCCCTCGACGCTGGCGGCGGATCGACCTGCTTGGTCTAGGAATTCCCTTATCAAAAAGGATACAGTTGGAGAACGAGCGGGATTCCGAATAGGGGAATCCCGATACGTTTCGAAGCATCACGGCTCATAGGAGGAGCTATTCAATTCCTCAACTAATGCACTGTAGCGGGAGAGGGCGCTTAATTTTTGCGATAACGGAAAATTCTCATCGAGAATAGAAAGTATTTGCTTGGTGTTCATTTTAATCTTCACGTTATCTTCCTTTTCGTAGCCCGTTTTCAACCAAGCATATCCTTCAGTTAAATCGCTCTTCGCCATTCCCTGCCCGCGGACATACATGCCTCCGAGGATAATTTGGGCATGGGTCCGATCTGGGTTTCTGGCCGCCTTCTTCAGATGGGAAAGAGCTTTTTTCTCGTCCTTGTTTTCACCATACAGCGCACTGAGATATACCTTCCCTAGCTCATAATCAGCCGTCGTACTTCCCTTTGCGGCTCCTTTTTTAAATAGAGCCAGGGCCTTTTCATGGTCAACGTCTACCCCTAGACCGTGAGCATACACCTTGCCCATTAACGCATGTCCCAGAGGGAATTCTTGTTCAACGGCCTTGCCTAGATATCCGAGCCCTAGTTCGGTATGTTCTGGCTCGCCAGACTCAAGTAATGCGATTCCAATTGTAGCCTGTGCTTGGGCATACCCCAAGTTTGCAGCTTGAATGGTGTAGCGCGCTGAATCCTCCTCTGGGGACAATTCGCCAAGGCGAAAATAGGACTCAGCGTCCTCGTGTGCCAGAGCGGCCTTCTGAAAGAAACTTAGGGCCATTTTGTCGTTTTGCTCAACCCCGATTCCTTTTTGATACCGGCGGCCTAATTCCTTTAGCGCATGAAGATCTTTTTTCAAAGCAGCAGCGGTAAGCTCGGCCGAAGTCATGTCTTCAGGTTTGTTTAGCAGCAGGGATGTCTCGGACTGAGCAAGGTTCGATGCCAGGCCCAAAGTCGCAAAAATTGAGGTAGTAAGCAGGAAGGTGTACAGTTTGTTTGAACTGGTTTTCATTGGTTTGTTTTCTTAGTTGGTTTGTTGTGAACCTCTTTAGATTGAGGTGCAGTTAACTCCTTTTGTTGTCGTAGCATCCGATGTTAGGCTTAAAGTCAGTATTTAGTTTTCAACGTGTTGATACGCTCTTCCAAAGTCGGGTAATTCTGCTTCTCAGATTTCTGCGGGATCTCTTTGAGATCGGTCTTATATCCCATCATCCAAATATCGTGGTCAAAGCCAGGTCGTTGTTTAACCGACCCGGAGGAGCAAATTAAAAAGTGATCCCAAGCTCGTTCAAGCACCGCATTGAAATCGGCAATATTCTTTTCGTGGACTCGCTAAATATGTCGGGAGCGTTCCTGATCCAATAAAAGTTGATCTCGACGAGCTCGAAGATGGGTGAGGCGAGATGCCCTCTGCTCAGCCATCCTGATCCGCTCTTCGGTAGCATCAGCGCATAGCTCCTTGTTGGAACCTCATAGCCCTTCTCGCAGGTCTGCAACAGGAGGCTATCATTTGAAAATGGGAAAACGACATAACATCCGAGTCAAAGGCGACAGTAGAGGGTAAATATATAAAGGAAATTATGAATTTTGATAAATGGTGCGAGAACGTTGTTTTTTTTGTTTTACTGCTTGCCGTAACTATAGTTGGGGGCCTTATTTTGGTGTTCGGAACGCATGTCTATTTAAACATATTTTTTTGGCTACTTGAGCTACTTGAAGATCGCGACATTATCGACCGGTACGGTTTTTGGGTAGTACCCCAGCGGATTTTAGTATTTTGCCTCTACACGGCGACAACAGTCGTATTATTTACCTTTATCATCTCAGCGATATTGGGGGGTATTGAAATTATAAAGGGGGTTATGGATGATTCAAAAAATGCCGCTCGTAAACGGATTGAAGATCGCGACTCGCTGGCGAAACACATTCGAGGAATGAGTGGCGAATTCACCGCCTTTAGCCTTGCCAAAAAAGCTGAGTGCTGCCCGACTATTGCCGGGGAGTACCTTGTTGAGCTTTGCGAGGACTGTCAATTAGAGCAGATAACTCGAGGCAACGATTGCCGTTACAGATTCCCAGCAAAACAGACGAATAACTCAGGGGATTCCGAAGGGCTCTTATTAGACGCAGTCAATCAAATGGGCGGGGTTGTCTCGATCATAGGTCTAGCGATTCACATCGGTGAATCGCTAGCTATATGTCAGCAATTTTTGGAGGGGATGTCGGCGAGTGGCTATGCAGAGCTTCATGTTTGTAATGGGCATATCCGTTATAGTTTCCCCGGCATTGCCGATAAGAACGATGCTGTGGTTGATCCGCTTGAGGATAAGGGCCGGGAGCGTTTTGAAGAGGACCTGTTGAAGGAGTGCTTCTAAGCAAATGGCACCATTCTAGAAATTGCCCCAGAGGTCCCGCGTGTAATTTTCACTCTTCTGACAGAGCTCAAGATTCAAGGGCAAATCCTAGATCGGTAGGTAGGGGGGGGCGACCTGGCCTCCATCTTTATGGAGAGTGAGGCAGGATTAGGCTGCGAGAAATTTTTCGAAAAAGCGCTCCTCCAGCATAACTCGAGCCGGTTTTGAAACAAGGGTAGGTATGAAACGATTACTACTAGCACTTGCTCTCACCATGCTCGCCTTTTTCTTCTGGAAGAATGAACTTAAGATTCCTGCCCAAATTGCGCAGAGCTACCTTATCCAGAAGACGAATACTTTAGAAGAGCGCAATCGTATTGATCTTAAGGAAAGCTTACGCTCTTGCCGGAAGGTGCAAAAGGATCTCTTTGCATTACTGCAGGCAAAGACGAAGAGCGCCAACAAGGCGGCCGTCGATATCGCTCGTTTAGAGCACCTTCTCAAATCTGGATCAGCTAACGTCGAGGTTCTTGAAGACAAGGCTGCAGTCCTACATCAAGAATATGATGAAGATCTGAAAAACATCGACTTCCTCAAAACTGAACTTCGGGCGTTGGTGGCAGAAGATCGAGATTACCAGAATGCCCTGGCTCAGTTTATTCCGAACGATGACGATGCATCAAAACGTAAATCGCGAGCCAAGCGCGCTATGGCATCTCAAGATGCTCTTTCCAAGGACGCAACCAAGAATGAGGAGCTTTAATGATCAATTTTTTCAATACTCCTAAAGCGCAACGAGCTTCCTCTGAACGTGAGGCAGCGCGAAATATTTTGGTAGCAGTATTTACAGCTGCATTAAAACATCCGCAGCAAAAGAAGCAGACCGTCTTAATCAATGGCCCCAAAGGATATGGTAAGCGGTTGTTGCTTGAGCAAGAGCTCATGGCCTACGGTTACCCTCTAATCGTGACCAAAGCCAATCAGGGAAAAAAGTATTTTCTGAATTCACTGGAGCGATTTGCTTCGCGTTTCCCAAAAGATGTTTTGGCCGATTCGCCCCTTGTGCTTCGGGTGGACGGTATCGATTCAGCGGAAACTGCAGAAGCACTTCATGGGTGGCTTTCTGAGTCTTACTCGGTGGAAGTGGTTTGTCGAGGCGAACGCAAAACCATTGATCTCGACCAATTACTTATCGTTGGGGTTGCGGATAGTATCGCTTCACGCGCGAATCTTGGTTTTGGTACAAATACAAAATCTACAACAAATTCATCCGCAGAGTATCCTGGGTGGGACTTGAAAGCCGATCTTCCGCCGCTCAGCATAGAGGAATTCCAATCGTTGGCCATCTCGCACCATCTTCCTGCATTTAAAGAGGAAATGGAAACCTTTGGCTGCTTCTTAGAAGCTAACACGGATGCATGGGAGTATTTTATCGAATCTGCTCACGAATCTGGGAATGGTTTCGAGGCCCTCGCTTCGGAACTTGCTACAGTGAAGGAACATTTTTGTCGGAAGTATGGCAACGCTGCACCAGCCAGCTATCGCCTCACCCATTCTGCGGATAAGGGCTTCCGCTTGAAGCAGGTTTCCAAAAAGGTTCGTCATAGCATTGCATCGGCTTCTGCAAATGCGGTTAAGGAGCCCGCGCCGCTTTCGAAACATCCACCTCGTCCCGATACTCAAAAGGATCAACGAGGGCTGGCAACACTCAGAGACTTGCAAGAGAATGGAAATTTGAAATCCGGTCCCGGTGTTTCTGATACCGCTCTTGATGAAGTGACCTTGATCACCCAGAATTCCGATACCGATACAACACTGGTCCAGACCGAAAATACCTCAATTTACTTCGCGGATGAGCAGAGACGACGGAACCTCCTCGCTGTAGGTTCTATCGGTAGCGGCAAAACCTCGCGTATCGCCCTCAATCTCCTCAAAGAGGATATCAGCGACAAAGCTGTTACTACGGTTATTTTTGACACTCAGGGGGACTATACTCCGGTTGCCATTGAGTTGGCGCGCAAATATGGTCGTAAAGTAATCTACCTTGATTTTGGAGATCCCGAACGCTCTATTGGATGGAATCCGTTTCACCACATCTCTTCTAAAAAGGAAGCCATCCGAGTTGCAACGATCCTGCTTGATCGCACAAATGGTGCCAAGGCTAACTTTAGCGGTGGAGCTTCTCACTTTTTTCGTCAGGATGCGGTCAAGCATCTTGCGGCTATTTTCCAAACGTTGAAGGCCAGTGACATCCCTGTTCTTGGCTCCAATATCGTAGAGATCATCGATAAAGGCCCCAAAGCACTTCAAGATCTTGCTGATAAAGCAAAGAATGATGCCCTCTTTGGTTTTACACAACGTCTTATGCAGGAACATGCAAACACCGCCACCACAATGACAGAAATTACTTCAAGCTTTCTCCTTTTCGCCGATGAGCAAATTGCTGCGGTAACTTCGGAACATGAATTCGAATTCAGTCAAATTTCACCCGATACCAATCCGTGCGTATTGATTGTACGTGCGCCAGAAGAACGGAAGAGGGAACTTGAGCCTCTGATCTCGTTGTTTCTGGATGATCTACTCACCTTCTTCATGCGCCGTGGGAATGGCATAAAACCTGTCTCGGGGAGCATCTCGGTATTTATGGATGAATTTGCCTCAGCACTGCCTCGTCTTCCGGATGAATTTGTCGATTGCATCAATACCTTACGCAAAAAGGGCTTGCGACTGAATTGCTTTATCCAGTCGATTTCTCAGCTCATTTCACGCTACGGGCAAAACGAAGCGAAGCAGCTTCTGTCCGCATTCAACACCAAATTATTTATCGCACCGGTTGGATGGGAGGATGCTGAATACGCTTCTACTCTTTCAGGTTATATGGAGGTCAGTACGCCAACCGTAGATGCTAACGGCGTTGTTCAGCGCACTGGGTTTGAGCAGAGACCGGTTTTACTCCCCACCGATGTGCTTCAAGCGAAATCCCCGACTCACGGGCCTTGTATTACCGCGTTTCTTCCAGACGGAATGGCACCATTCCAATTCTATATTAAACCATCCTACGAGCGGGAGGCCTTCACTGATATCTACCACGAAGACCTTGAAAATTTATTGCCTGAACTTCGGGCGCAACCCCTTGGGTCGGACATGGAAGGCCGGTCTTATTCATCGATTCGTAACTCAGAATGTGAGGGCGGGGGCGATGGAGGCAAAGCGAAAAAAAAAAGCGACGGTGGTTTAGAAGATCGCCACAAAGAAATTCTCAAAAAGATTGATTTTGAAAATAGCACTGGATCAGCAAAGAAGTGGTGGGTCGCATTCGAAGAGGAAAATTCTACCCGCCTCGCACTTGTCGTCCGACTCGGTGAAGAACTGGCGCAACGTGGTGCCACCGTTACAGAATTCTTTCTAGCCTACGTCTACAGTAATACCGACAACATTCAGGCGAACCTTCACTATCTCGATTATACTCGATTGAAGCGGAAGGAGGAAAAGGAGAAGCGGAAAGAAAAGAAGAAGGGATCGGATAAAGAAGGGGGGTGAAAGTAACCCGCCCTCATTTTCAATCTCTCTCTCTTCTCAATTGCCAGAGATTCCTTCCATGCGTTACGATGCCCATTCAATGAGGAATCAGGTGCATACACTCGGAAACCATCTGGGGCTTAAGGAGGAGGCCCTCCTTTGGTACCTTCATTCCTTTAATCGGTACTTTGACCATCCCTATCTACATCGCTCGATCTTCCCTGCGCACCTACGCGGTACTGGGACCGATGGCACCCCCCGCTTTTTGAAGTTTGTACATCAAGAACTGGAGCTCACCGAAAAGGTGTTCACGACCAACAGCGACGAACCAAATCAATTCAAAAAACGAACCTTGCCTTCCAATGAATGGTTTTCAGACCCGAAAAATGCACGCGGACTTATTGTCGCCAAAACCGGCTACGGAAAGAGTACCTTGCTACGCGCTGAAGCAGTCCGACTGGCACAGGAGGGACTGGGTCGTTTAAAGCAGGGCTGGTCGGCAAGTGAGATCCACCTCCCCCTTCTTGTCACTTTCAAAGAGCTAGCGATTGCGGATGCCTACTGGGTCAAGCATCACAAGGAAGAGGCCTCTTCTCATCTTCGCTTTCAAGCTGCCTTGATCCAAGCAGCCACTCGCTCATTATCTGGTTCGGAGGCATCAGTAAGACGTTTTAAAGCACTCCTCCGCGAATCAATAAACAATGGGCAGTGCAGTGTCTTTCTTGATTCTTGGGATGAAGCCGGAAAGCAAGGCAGGAAAGGGGATCTTGCGGACTTGCTGGAATCCTGGCTCTCCCTTGCCTCGCCAAATCTCCGAGTCCATGCGACATCGCGAGAGCGCCAGCACACAGAAATCGACCTGAATCAAATTGTAGAGCTTCGTGGATTCCCGCCGCTTGGGGCTGAAAGGTCGGAATCCAGTATCCAGAATTTTACCAAAGGATGGTTAGGAGGGGAGGCAGTACCTGCAGGTATCTCAACGGTCCCGAACATCGCGAGCATGGCCGAGGTTCCTTTACTATTGGCCTTCATGTGTAAGGTTCATGAGGCATCGAGCACTCCCGTTCGGACGAAGACGGAGCTATACTCAAAAGTCCTAGAAGGCATTACACGTGAGTGGATGTCCAAGACGAAAAAGGATAGGCTCAAACGAAAGTTCAGTAAACTCAATCAAGAAGGCGTCTACGAGGAATGGTTGAGCTTTCTTTCCACCGCGGCATTTCGAATATTTCAATCAAGAGACGAGGCAGGAGGTGCAGTAGATTGGCACGAAGCTCTCGAAGTCGCAATAAAAGAGGAATACAGCAGCGAAAAACTAAGCAAGATTAAGAAGATGGCCAGGAAGCAATTAGCATTCTGGTCAGAAGACGGATGCGGCTTGCTTACGGGATCAACGCCTATGGAACCCTACCATAGTAGTCTTTTCGAATTTCTGGCGGCCCATCATCTGGCGGACAAATTTTCTAGGGAAGAATCCATGATCCAGGTGGAAATTGTCGGGCAGGGCCAACAGGAAATTCCCTTAACCTGCTTCATGGAAAAAAAGGCGTGGGATATAACCTGGGCAGAAGTTTTCGCTCTTACTGCGGGTATTCTTGGGCAACGCCAAAAGCCAGCGCCGTTCATCGACCGATGGGCAGACCCAAGTGAGGATGACTTACTACGTACCCGCCTCGCCATGGCCTGCGAAGCGGAGAAGGAGTATTCCGGATCGATCTCAGTGGAAGGCAAAACGGGAGAAGCCCTTGCGATATACTTTGAAGAGCAAATGCAATCCCAGAAGGAAGGAGTGCCTCTCCCCCGATTATTGAAATTTGTCACTAAATCTTTATTGAGAAACCTTAGCCGCTTGATCGGACGTGGCGTGAACAATTGGGCAGCGGAGACTATTAAAGGCTGCGGTCTATTCCATCCAATAGAAGTAAGTCAGGCTCTTAGAGAGGAGAGCTTGAGGCTCATGGAAAAGAACTCTACTATTTCCTCCAAGGAACGGTTGGAAGACCTCGCCCTTGAAACTTTATGGGCATCAAGGCCAAGAGATATGCGCCTTTCAAGCGCTGGCCAAGACCAAGAGAAACTCGACAGAGCCGCCGCCTTGGCGAGTGGTTTAGGCGCTTACGATGTAAGGATAATAACTGCGATCTCGATCGCAGAAATTGGCGCACTATCGGCTACACCAAGAATCCTTCAGGATGTAGCCATCATGCTTCGGGATAGCGAATCAAGCGTGAAATTATGGGGGGCAGCTATGGTTGCAATCCTTGGCGGACAAGCCGCTACCCACGAGTTTCTTCAGAGCCTTACAGCAATGCTCCGAGATGAAGATGAGTTAACCAACTACTACGCAGTACTAGCAATCGCCCATATTGGCCCGTCAGCGCAGACATGCGAAATTATTGAAGCATTAGAACTCGCTTTGAATAAAAATAGCCTAATAGAGAAGGCTGCTTTGGAAGCAATCTGTACATTGGCAAGAGGAAATCCGGACATCATCAATGACAAAGTAATTTGTAGATTGGAGGCAGTGCAAGCCCACGCCTTAGATATGCTTTTTGTTAGAGATCAATTTATAAGAGTTCGGAGTCTGGCAAATCTGGAGTCATGCCTCGAGTTTGTGGAGAATGCTTTATGAACACGATTCAATTGCTCGGAAGTACAATCGGACTGCGGGAGGAAGCCTTGCTACGGTACCTTCATTCCTTTTGCGCCTACTTTGATACGCCACACTTACCGGAGGCGATATTCCCTCCACATCTTCGTGGGATTGATTCGAAGGGGAGGTCGCGCTTCCTCAACCATGTACATCAGCAGTTGGATGTAATTGTAGAATCTCCAAATCGTGGAAAGGAGGCGGAAAGCGACTCGGTCGATACAGGCACAAACGGAGAATTACCTGACGAAGAAGGGGATTCTGATCGGAAAGACAAGGCCGAGATCATTCCATCATCTGACTGGTTTAAAAATCAACAGAACAACCGGGGGCTTTGTGTGGCAGGGCCCGGGTATGGGAAGAGTATCCTTTTGCGTTCAGAGGCTTTTCGTCTGGCGCGGGAGGGCATGGAGCGAATCCGAAAAGGGGCTATCGCAGAAGAAATCCATATTCCCATTCTAGTAACGTTTTCAGATGTCGCGGTCATGGAGGCCCTCCAGTCGAAGAAGGGGGAGAAGTTCTTTACTCGTATGCAGCAAGCGATCCTCGATGTCGCTTTGAAAGATGTGGAAGATATATTCCTCAAGGACATCCTCCAAGCAGCTCTGAGCGGTGAAGGTGGTCGATGCACCGTGCTTCTCGACTCCTGGGATGAGACCAATCGCGAAGGTCGACGTACTCTCAAGCCACTCCTGGACTCTTGGCTGAATTGGACTCCAAAGCATCTTCGTATCTTCGCTTCCTCACGCGAGTCTCACCACAGCGATATTCGGAACCTTGGACCGAAAGCATCTATCCGAGGATTTTCGCAGAAAGATATTCGCCGATTTACCGAAGGATGGTTTCCCGAAGGCGTGCCACAATCTTTTAAGGATCTGCTCCTTAATTCAACCATCGCCGAGTTAGCAGAGGTTCCCTTGTTACTGACCTTTATCTGTAAGGTTCATTCGCCCGCCGGCCATCAGGTGAAAAACAGAACGGACGTTTACACAGAGGTGTTACACGGATTAACCCGCAAATGGATGTCCGAAACAAAATGGGAGAAATTAAATACCGAATTTCCTGAACTCGACGATGAAGGCCAATTCGAGGAATGGTTGCGCATTCTTTCGGTTGCCGCTTTCCGAATCTTTCAGGCAGAAAGCGAAGTCGATAAAGTGATCTCTTGGCGGGAGGCTATCGAAGAGGAGCTTTGCCGCTCACTCGAAGCGAGAAAGGTTGAAATCAAGCCGGACCTGGAAAAGCAATTGGCCTATTGGAGCGAAAAAGGCTGCGGCCTCCTTATCGGCAAAGCGTCCATGAAGCCATTCCATAAATCTCTATTTGAATATCTTGTCGCTCGTTATATCGCTTTCGCTTACAAAAAAAATGAATCCCGGATCGACGTCGAAATTGAAGGGGAAGGCCGAAAAAGGATCGCCTTGGATTGCCTGTTGGATAAAAAAGCTTGGGATAAATCATGGATCGAAGTCCTGACGTTGACCTCGGGAATTTTAGGCAAACATAACGTGCCCGCTCCGTTTATTGATCGATGGGCAGACCCGGAGAATGATGATGAGCAACGAACGCGACTGGCACTGGCCTGCGAAGCTCAGATGGAACATTCTGACTGTATATTTCCAGACGGCCAAGTAGGCGGCCAGCTTTCGGAAGTTTTGTTCGAGAGGCGTTTAGGTACTTTTCCACTCTATCGCTTTGAGACCCCCATGAAAGTTTATGATAGGCGTTTTCAAAAATTCCCGCCAGATTCATATTTATTCCTAATCGCTATGCATTTGGAACACGGTGTGACCTACGATTCTAAATGTGCTATGGCTGGTTTGGTAGGGCGATTTGGAAACGCAGCCGCCAAGCCTGCCTTTCTGCGCAACCTCGCAGGATTATTAATGAATGCTCATCCAGAAACAGTAGAGTGCACAGCTCAAGCCGTGGAGGGAATCGGGGAGGCGGCAGGAACATTGGAGATAGCAAACGCTCTTAAGTATATGATGTGGGCAGATCATGACTTTGAAGGAAGTATTTTACGAGTGGTTCGCGGAGTGAATAGCAAAATCACAACAGACGGTTTCCAAAATGCAATTTTGGAACTGCTCAATGATCCTAACGACGACATCAGAAAGCGGGGTTTAAATTTGGTAATGAGGGCTTGCGAGTTTTCCGTGACGCCTCAAATCATTAATAGGCTAATAGAGTTAATGAAGATCGAAAAAGGCGATATGAAGAGCGCGGTTCGGACAGCGTTATCTGAATTCGCTAATCTAGGACTTACACCAATATTTATTTCTGAACTGGCTAGGCTGAATGCAATACCCGAACTCAAGAGCGACGTTGCCTCAATTTTGCGCCCCCCTCTAGGAGCATACGACCCTCCGTACGAATATACAGACACAAGGGAGGCGAGCATAACAGGTGAACTTTATGCCTCGAATCCTGAATTGATTCCTGACCTAATCAGAATGCGAATCAATCCGAAAGCGTATCTGGTAGCCTTGGATTCGCTAATTCGTCTCGGAACCATAGAATGGGTGCAGTGGCGTTCTGAACTGTACGAAGACGGTGTGGCATATTCCCTAACGAGTGTTAAGGTGCTTGATGAGGTATTTTTTAGACCTCTGAGTAATGATGAGCTGAATAAAGAATGGCGTTCGGTGATCGAGGACCATGCTTTTATGTCACAGATTCTCACCACCCTTGCGGAGATCCTTTTATCATGGGGTGCTGGTACAGGTCTTTCGTGGTCTATCAGTTGGGGAATTCGAGTGATCAGCGCACTGGGACCCGACGCGGCCACCCCGGAAATTATCTCTGCACTCGCCCTCATACTCAACGATTACCAGTTTGAGGCTCTTGATGCGATCGAAAATATCGGAGCAAAAGCCGCAACACCGGAAATACTATCTCAGATTGCCGACCTTCTAATGGACTACAGATATCGTGATGACGCTATTTTTGCTCTAAGGGGAATGGGCAAAGCTGCTGCTACTCCTGAATTTCAAAACGAGTTAATTCAAATTTTGCACCCTAATGAAAACGATGACGATCGAGAGGCAGCTCTCGATGCAATTCAGGCTATCGGTGGTGTAGATGCAATGCCTGCTGTGATTGCCATGCTCGAATTTCCCAGATATGTAGGCGATGTCGATGGGAAGATTATTGAGGTCTTTGGCGACCAAGTTGTCACATCGAAGCTTCTTTCGACATATGAGGATCGAGTTTTAGAATCTACAAAATTAGGACCGTCCAGTGACTCGCCATCGTTAGATTTTTATATAAATTTGGTTTTGAAGAAAAGGTCACACGCCGAATTTTTCGAAAAAATGGCATGTACTTTACAGAGTGAGCACCTCTTTACAGTACTGTGGGCACTAAAGGTCTTAATGAAAATCGGAGTCGCATATTCTCCCCCTAAGATTATAGACCTCATCGTTTCCATATTTGAAAAATCTAGCCCTAGCTTATGGTCGGGCTCATCATCGATGGAAATCTTTTCGGCGGAGACTCATTTGGAGGTCAAATTGCTGGCCGCATGCTATCTCCTCGATTCTGAAGTAATTCATGGCCCAGTACTTAGTGATGAAATGATTCGTCATATCAGGTTTAACGATAGGTTCGATGCCCGAAAATTTGCTGATCGTGGTATCCTGCAATACAGAGGCCATTGTATGAGAGTGCGAAAGTTGGCATCTCTTCGCGACTGTGTGGGCTAGTTACAGGGAGGGTCGGTAACGGTATTGCATAAACGCACTCAATTAAACAATTCGTGCCAAGTTGAGGTCTCCGGTCATCTCACGCTAGCTGCTGTTCTCGCTAGCTTCTTGAAAGTAGCGATGCCACTCATCCCGTGCGGCGGGATGCAAGGATTCCAACCATTCGTTCAAGTTCCCTAGGTAGGCTTCCACTTCCTTACGCTGCTTTTTTCGCTGGACTCACAAAATTGCATCTCCATGGGGACGTAGAACGTCGTGGAGGCATCTGGAAGCTGGTCACGTATCTCCATCAGTAGAATTCCCAACATATTTAAACCAGAGCCATCGCCCCCATCTGCCCAGTAGGAGTCCTTATCGGTGTGTTCCACAATCTCGAGGTTTCCAGTGGAAAGAAGAATGGCTCGGATCTCCGGGTGTTGATCGACTTTTGCTTCGAGCGCTTTTCTCATGACAGCAATTTTCATTTCCTCCCAATTCTCACGACGCTTATCTTGGCAGCGCCGACCGCGTCGAGCCGCCTTGTCGGCGTGGTTAAGAGCTCGAATCATCTCACGCGTGGCCTCTTCTTCAAACTTTTGGGCCTGATAGTAATGCTCCGTCGTTGGCCATTCCACACCATCGATGACAGTCGCATGTTTGGAAAAGTTCGAAAAGCATCCATACGCAAGGTTCGACTTGTAGAAGTTAATTTTGGGACGGTCAGACATTGTTTTGAACCCTTTATATTCGTTACTTTTTTATCCAAAATATTGGATGCTGGCCGGCTCGATATGAATTTGCCAAATCCAATAGGCTTGGCCTTTGAAGGCGCTCCCTGAGCAAATCCTTTAGTATACAAGATTGCATCGAGCATCAATCCGAAATTTATATTTTGCCTCATGCCACAGGGGCCGGAAGCCTCGGAGTGAGGAAGTGCTCGTGCAGATCAGCACTCAGAAGATGAGCGGTGGTTGTCTGACTATTCTCGGAGAGGGGGTTCGGAGCGAACTGCAGACTTATTTATCCTCAACTTGTTGACTGATTTCAGATTTCAGTAAACTCAACGACTCATATGCGGCTTGCGTTTCCAGGACCGGGACACAATAAAATAGATGTGCAACTTGAGCTCACAACAAAGACGTATCGTGAAGCCGTAGAGGCCGTCCCCTTTGGCAAGCGCTTACCTACAGCCTGTTACATTCATATCGATGGTATTTCCGAATTACCAATTCTACTCAAAAAAGTTATTGAACATTTGCAGGATGCTAATTCTCTTCATGATTACAACTTAGTAAAACTTTTCCGTAGAGAACTTAAGCTCTCCTTCCTGTGCTACCCTGCGTTTAACACGGAAGCGCATCCAGCATTGGCACATTCGCTAACCATAGATCTGTCGACCGGAAAAAAGCGGGCCATCACCTATAAAGGTCGAAGTAATCCACCTATTCTCCATCGTAAAGAAACTTTCTTACCGGAAAACGATTCACGAATAAAGATGTTCGCCCGCCTGACCCGTGAAGAGGAAGCGCTTGGATTACTAGAGGACAGGGCAAAAATTGGATTTGAAAAAAACTGGCTGCGTATTTTGGAGGGCAAAGGGGTTGAAATCCGTGGGCATCGTATCTGCGAAGTATCCCAAGCATCAGAACAGGAGCTCGATAGAGAAGCCCAACGCATACCAAGGCACCTTACCGCTATCCAACGCAGCGAGCTGTCCAAGCCCGTCAAGGCGCTTTTGACCGCGCAAATACTTACACCCAATAGCAGCTTTTTTGACTATGGCTGCGGGCTTGGAGATGACTTGCGAGGGCTCGAATTACTCGGCTACAAGGTCGCGGGCTGGGACCCTCATTTTGCACCCAAGACAACCCAGACGAAATCGGCAGTGGTGAACCTCGGCTTCGTATTGAACGTCATCGAGGATCCCGCAGAACGAATCGATGTATTGCAAAAGGCCTGGGCTCTGACAGAAACGGTTCTGTGCATTTCCGTGCTGGTGGCAGGGCAGGAAAATTACCGTCAGGCAAAACCACTTGGAGATGGGTTGCTTACGAAACGCGGTACATTTCAAAAATATTTCGACCAGTCTGAATTGTTGGGAATGATTGAGCAATGCCTTGATACTGACCCAATTCCTATCAGTCTTGGTGTTTGCCTGGCCTTCCGAGACACAAAGGATGAGCAAGATTTTTTATCGAAAAGAACCAGGAGGGCAATTGACTGGGAGTCCGTCAGTCGCAACCTTCGGTCACTTCGACCAAGTAAGCTCAAGCTGGCAACTTATGAAAGAAACCCCGAGCTACTTGAGGAATTTTGGCAAATCTTACTCACCCTGGGACGCTGCCCGAAACCTGGAGAATATGAGCGAGAAGATGAAATTAGGTCCCTTTGCAAATCGCTGAGAAAAGCAGCGGACCTTTTTGTTGAGAAATACGGCCCTGAGCAGTTGGCACTAGCCGCCCAACGGCGCAAAGAGGATTTAATGGTCTATTTATCTGCAGGAGAATTTCAGAAGAGGAGGCCGGCATTTACACGCCTTTCTAAGCGCTTAAAGACGGATATTAAATGTTTTTTTGGTGACTACAAAGCCGCCTGCGCACAAGCTAGGGATTTATTATTTGCCTCTGGTGATCCAGGCGAACTCGAGCTCGCTATCGAAAATCTCGATTTCGGATGGGTAGATCAGGAAGAAGGGCAGTACAGCTTTCACCGCTCCTCAATTACCGACTTGCCGCCTATCCTCCGTATTTACATTGAGTGTGCCGCAAGAAGATACGGCAATCCGGAAGAAGCAGATATCATTAAAATTCATATCCATTCTGGGAAGCTGACTTTCCTTCATTATCATGAATTTGAAAGTGATCCCTTCCCGCAACTTCTCTTGCGCATTAAGATCGATCTTCGCAATTTTTTTGTCACCGTTTTTGATCACTCTCTCGAAAAACCCTACCAAATTTTGTTTTTTAAAGAGCGCTTTCTTCCAAAGAATACCGCACGACGTAAATCGATGGAGCAGGTCAGTAACCGGCTACGAAAATTCGGAATCGACGAAACTACGCTCGGCCCGAACGACCGGTTTGCGCCATCAAAGGAAGTTTTCGAGGAGGCATTAAAGGCTGCTGGCCTGAATCGAGCTTTGGTAAAGAAGTCCCGCTAAGTTAGAGCGCGAATCGTCGAAGCGAGTTCGGCCCAATCGACATCGGGCGTCATGTGGCACCAACTAATGCGGACGCAGCGATTGGCTTCCTCTTCGCTGAAGCCCATTCCCATTAACACATGGCTTGGAGAATAGGAGCTGGACGTGCAGGCCGAACCGTTTGAGATCGCCACTAAATGCTTGGTTGCAACTATTAGCGCTTCCGAATCCAGCCCTCCGATAGAAAGGTTTAATACGTGGGGCAGGATCTTCTCCTGGTCTCCCACAATGCTCGGATTCAAATCTTTCAGTCCTTCCAATGCAGCAACCCGAATTTCAGAACATCGCGCCGCTCGTTGTTCTGCATTTTTCAGCGCCAGTTCAGATGCTTTCCCCAGAGCTGCAATTAGCGCAACCGGAAGTGTTCCGGGCCTCAAGCCCCGCTCCTGGCCTCCTCCGACCATTAACGGCTGAAGAGGGATGCGTTTGTAACCGCGTTTCCGAACGATCAGGGCCCCGATGCCCTTAGGAGCATAGATCTTGTGGCCACTGATACTAATAAGATCGATTCGCGGATTCCGAAGGCCATCCAGATCCTTTCCAAATCCTTGCGCTGCGTCCGTATGAAGATATGCCGCATGTCCTTTCATCGCTTCCGCGATCTTTGTCAGAGGTTGGCGCACTCCTGTCTCGTTGTTGGCCTGCATGATCGAGACCAAAAGTGTTTCAGGCCGGAGAGCCTTGGAAACCTCCTTGGGATCAACCCACCCTGATTTGCCGACAGGAATACGAGTTACCTCAAATCCATGCTCCTCCATGCGCTCCAACGGCTCCAAAACTGCCTTGTGCTCGATTGTTGTGGAGATGATGTGTTTTTTCCCGGATTCCTGTCCATAGGCGATTATACTAAGCAGTGCCAGATTGTTGCTCTCGGTAGCCCCACTGGTAAAAACGACTTCATCTCTTTTGGATTGAACGACCGCCGCTACCCGTTCGCGAGACCTTTGCACGGCTTGTTTGGCTCTCGCTCCATACGAATGGGTTCGGCTTCCCGCGTTCCCAAACTCCTCTACCAGATGGGTTTGCGCGACTTCTGCGACTTCTGGATCAACTGGAGTTGTCGCATTACAGTCCAAATATACCGGATGTTTGGTAGTATTTTCCATTTTGTTTGCCATTTTAGTTGACCAAACAAACAAACATGATGCATGGTCTTGAAAAGACAAACAAACATTACACCCAAACGTCAATATGGAAGCATCCGTTCCAAGCATTTCTTTCCCCGTCATCCGAGGGCTACAAGCCAAGCGCGAGTACTATGTCGCTATGTGGACACTTCGGATCCTAAAGAAGATCTCTATTTTCGACGAGGATGAGCTCCCGCCGGAAATGCGTGCTCAACGCACGCTCAATCGGGGACGCATCCCCGAAATGTCCAACTACGTTCTAGACAACCCAGAAGACTACACATTCTCTGCCTTGACCGTGTCTATTGACTCTGAAGTCGTCTTTGACCCGCTCGAAGGGAACGACAAGTTGGGCGTGCTGCATGTTCCCATGGAAGCCCGGTTCATTATCAACGATGGCCAGCACCGCCGAGCAGCTATCATGGCCGCTCTTGAAGAGCGCCCCGAACTCGCTCATGAAACGATCGCGGTTGTCTTCTTTCTTGATGTTGGTCTTGAGCGCTCACAGCAGATGTTCGCGGACTTAAACCGCCATGCTATCCGACCCAGTCGCTCGCTCGGTCTTCTCTATGATCACCGGAACGAGAAAGCGAAGCTTGCCAAACTAGTTGTCCTCCAATCAGCCTTCTTCCGGGATATCATTGAAAAGGAAAAATCCTCTCTGTCTCCGCGTTCACGTAAACTCTTTACTCTCTCCGCCTTTTACAACGCCTGCGGGGAACTCATCCAGGGAGTTGCTAGTGGCGAGCTCGCCGAGGATGCGAATACTGCGCGTACTTTCTGGGAGGAGGTTGCCAAGCAGTTTCCCTCATGGGGCCAAGTACGCGAAGGCGCGATCTCCGCTGGTGAGATTCGTCAGGGCTTCATTCACTCTCACGGCATTGCTCTTCAAGCGCTTGCACGAGCTGGTAACTCTCTGTTACTGACCCATCCCAAAAGTTGGGAGAAAAAGCTGAAGCAACTCAGCGAAATCGATTGGTCCCGTAGCAATCCCGAATGGGAAGGCCGGGCGATGCACCTTGGCGCACTTCAGAAGCGCACCACTAATATCCAACTCACCGCGAACGCCGTGAAAAACGCTCTTGGCCTCGAACTGAGTCCTGAAGAGCTGGAACTGGAAGAAACCTTCAACGCCTCAAAACAATAGATTATCATGGCTCAAAATCCATCAACTAAACGAAACCACGGAAAGGCTTCGGCCTTTCAAGATCACGGCTTTGAGACCATTATCGCAGGACTCCAAGAGGAAGTCCGTGAGCTCTATTTGGCCGACCAAGTTCCTTGGATCATTGGTTACTCAGGCGGTAAGGACTCAACCGCAATTCTCCAACTGATTTGGAGTGCAATTGCAGAACTACCAAAGGACCAACTACATAAACCCGTGCATGTCATCTCAACGGACACCATGGTGGAGAATCCGGTTGTATCTGCCTGGGTCGCTAAATCACTCGACACGATGAGGCAGGCCGCATCGGACCAGAACCTTCCTTTTGAACCTCATAAGTTAACACCGGCAGTGGCAGACTCATTTTGGGTAAACCTTATTGGGAAGGGCTATCCGGCTCCACGGCATAAATTCAGATGGTGCACGGAACGATTGAAGATCAAGCCTTCCAACACCTTCATCTCCAACATCGTGAAACTGGATGGTGAAGCGATCTTGGTCCTCGGGACAAGGAAAGCCGAAAGCTCAAGGCGGGCCGCCAACATGGAGTCCCACGAAAAAGGCCGAATCCGAGATCGTCTCAGCCCGAATTCCAGTCTTCCAGGTGCCAGCGTGTATACGCCGGTGGAGTCTTGGAGCAACGATGACGTCTGGTTCTACCTAATGCAGACCGCTAACCCTTGGGGATATAACAATCGCGACCTTCTGGGCATGTACGCCGGTGCTTCCGAAGATGGGGAATGTCCTCTTGTCGTAGACGACACAACGCCCAGTTGCGGCAACTCCCGATTCGGCTGTTGGGTCTGCACCTTGGTTGAGAAGGATAAGTCCATGACCGCCATGGTGCAGAACGATGCGGAGCTGGAATGGATGCAACCACTTCTGGAATTGCGTAATCTAATCGATTTTCGGGAAGATGACTACGCCAAGGACAAAGCGACCGGCGAGCTCCTACAGGTAAATACGAAGCTTGAAGCTTTCAACAGCCCGGTGGGCGAAGCTTTGGGTGGGTTCATCACCCGCAAGACAAAACGCCCCCTGGAAATCCTCGTGCGTGATCGCGATTGGGAGCGCTCGATTCGGGATTTCCGGCGCCTGAACACTGGGCGCGTCCAGGTCATGAGCAACGGCAAACGGATTATCCCTGGGCCCTACATCCAAGAGGCGAGGGAGTGTTGGCTCAGGGCGTTACTAACAGCTCAAAGCGCAGTCCGCGAACTCGGCCCGGAGTCCGTTGCAGACCTGGAACTTATTAATCTGGAAGAGTTGGAAGAAGTCCGACGTATCTGGGTGGTTGATAAGCACGAGCTCGAAGACCGCCTTCCGATCATCTATGAAGAATGTACCGGGGAAACATATCCCGGACGCTCCTTGGATGATAATCTCGTCATGGGCGAAGATGAAATGGAAGAGCTTCGCGACCTTTGCGGGGAGGATGATCTCCACTACGAGCTGACCCGCAACCTTTTGGGGTTGACCATCCAGCAGCGCAACAGTTCGCGCCGCAAAGGGGTCTTCGAGAAAATTGAAAAAACAATCCAGCGAAGCTTCTATGACAATGAGGAGGACGCCCTCCAGAGAGCGCGAGCCAAGGCCGCAGAGCTAAATCCTGTTCCTGAAGAGGCCGAACCTACCCAAGACTCAGCACCACAACAACAGCAGGAGTTTGAGCTTTAATGATTTTAGATCACATCACTCTCGAAAATTTCGGTGCCTACTCTGGTATCCAGAAAGCCGACCTTGCGCCTAGGCCTGGCAAACCGATCGTTTTGTTTGGCGGAATGAACGGTGGTGGAAAAACCACGTTCCTGGATTCAATCCAGCTTGGACTCTATGGGTCGAAGGCCAAGACTTCGAACCGTGGCCGCAAGGGTTATTTGGACTATCTTTCCCAGTGCATTCACCGTGGAGCAGACCGCAGTGAAGGAGCGTCCATAACGATTGCATTCCGAAGGATGATCAATGGTGAGAGCCGTCAATTTGAAGTTCAACGGAGATGGTTCGAATCTGAAGGGAAAATCCAAGAGCAGGTTTACATCAACTGTGACGGCCAGCCGGACGAGATCCTTACCGAGCATTGGGATGAGACGATGGCCTCCTACATGCCTTCAGAAATCGCCCACCTTTTCTTTTTCGACGGTGAGCAAATCAAAGAGCTCGCAGAGGGACGCAATGCAGCCAAGATCATCGGTAGTGCTATCCACTCCCTTTTGGGACTGGATCTGGTGGAACGCCTTTCGACCGATCTGAAGGTCTTCGAAAAACGAAAGCGTGAGAAAGGAATGGATTCCGAATCGCTACAACGCATCCAGCGCGCGGAATCCGAAGTTGAAACGCTCGATCATGAAATCGCCGAGTTGGCTCAACAGGAAGGGCGCCTAGTTAACGAAGCATCGCGTGGTGCAGAAGCGGTCCGTCAGGCCGAAGAACACTTTCGCAATGAGGGTGGCGAACTCTTTTTGAAGCGAGAAGAAATTGAGCATCAGCTGAACGAGACCAAAGCTGAGCGTGCGGATGTTGAGGATGGGTTGCGAAATCTTGCCAAGGATGTCTCACCCTTTTCGCTATTGGCGGATGAACTCGATGCTGTCGAAGCACAGGCTCAGCAGGAGAATGCCACCCGGCAGGCAAGGTCGATTGCCGATGTCTTGGAGTCACGTGATGCCGATCTTCTCAAGCGCCTCAAACAATCCTCGCTCCCATCTGAAGAGTTAAAGGGCATTTCCAGCTATCTCGAAAAAGACCAAGCTGCCAACCGCAAAAAAGCGGAGAAAAATCTGATCTTTGACGCTGCCGATGGATTGCCGGCACAAATCGCCCACCTGAAAAACAACCTGTTACCTTCTGCCAAATCCGAAACCGCATCTCTGCTCTCAGCCTTGGAGGAAGTACAGGAACGGATTGGCCACCTTGATACAGAGATTGCCAGAACTCCCGACGAAGATCGGATTCAAGCAGCCCAGGAGAATCTGGTCACGGCTCAAGCGGAACATGCCGCCAAGCTGAAAGGCCTGGAAGACTTGCGCCTCCAGCAGGAACGTTTGCAACGGCAGATGGAACTCGCCAACCGAGATCTCGAACGGGTGAATGAACAAGCGGTAGATACTCGCTACGAAGAAGACGCGCGCCAGCGTTCTTTGAAGCACTCTGAAAAGGTCCGCAACACCTTGGATGCGTTTCGCGTGCGAGTCGTGAAAAAGCATGTGCAACGTATCGAGTCACTCATGCTGGAATCCTTCACCACCCTCCTTCGCAAATCCAAGCTGATCACAGGACTCAAGATTGACCCTGCGACCTTCGAGGTCACGCTCATGGGTGCTGACGGCCTCGACCTTCCTTTTGACAGGTTGTCAGCTGGAGAACGCCAGTTACTTGCGACATCCTTTTTGTGGGGTCTGGCCCGGGCATCAGGACGGCCTGTTCCCACGATCATCGATACGCCACTCGGACGTCTGGACTCTTCGCATCGAACCCATCTGACCAAACAATATTTCCCTGCGGCATCGCACCAAGTCCTTCTTCTTTCGACGGATGAAGAAATCGTCGGACCGTATATGGAGACTCTACGACCTTATATAAGCCGATCCTATTTGCTCCATCATGACGATAAGCTGGGACAAACCAACATCCAGGAAGGATACTTTGCCGAATATGAAACCGCCAGTTGATACGATCAAGGTAAGCTCAAAGGGCCGAGATGTTCTCATCCGCGCCAAATCACGCACCGGCTTGGGGCAATGGAACGAACTACTGCGCTGGGCATTCTGCATCTCTCTATCCAACCCATCGGAACCCTCCTTTACCGAAAAATTTGACCAAGGCATTGAGCCGATTGAATGGAAGACCTTTGCAGGAGAACATGACGAAATCTATTCCGCATGTTTTTGGTTGCGGGCCAGCCAGCAAGGAATCAATCTGGAAGACAAGCAGGACGTAGCCGCCTACTTCCGAGCCCATATGGAACGAGGGGTTCGCTCCCTGAGACCCATGAAATCGATTTCGGCCCTCATGGGTATCAAGTTGGGCGATACGAATGACCAAGGGAGAAAATGAACTTTTCGATGCGGGGTCTACTTTCGCTAAGGCATATGAAGTAGATTTCGGGTCTGATCCTCGGCTCTTGATCTGAAATCCATGGTCTTCGCTAGGAATCGGGTAGTACTTGTTGCGAAAGTTCTGTTGAACAGGGATATCCAGAAAGATATTCCCCAATCAAAAATCGGAGAACTGTTCTGGCTCCTAGTTCGTCGGCCAGGACTTCAAAATCCGCCGTGCTAAATTCCGCATAGGACACTAAGCGGTTCAGCGCTGGTTCCGTACGAACGTTTTCGGAGTCTAGCATGGCCCTTACGAGGTCGTCAGAAGAGTTCTTCGCTGGTCTCAACTCCCAAATCTTTGGCTGCCCAGCACCGAGCCTCCAAAAGGGTTGTACCCCGAGCTTAGCTCCATCAACCTGCTCGGTTACGAGTGCAAGTAGTTCCTCAAATATGGGGGAAATTTCCTCGTATTGGATGATACCTTTTTTGAACTTTCCTTGAGCATGAAATCCACGAATAAAGGATAAAATCATAACCGGCTTGTATGGACTTGGGTTTGGACCCCATTCACTTTTAATCGTAAGCGGTGCACATTTTAAATTTTTGCTGCTCAAGCGGCTGAGTAGAGAGTAGAGGCTTCGCATAGTACTTCCCGCTCAGATCAAATGGTCTAGGTCGACAGGTTTCTTGCCGTCCTTCTGGGTCTGTAGATCAATGAAGGCGAGTACCCCCTCTTGATCGATATTCCGATCGGCGAAAAACTCTGCCATTATGGCCAGGCCACCGTTGGCATACTCTTGGAACATTTGGATACGCGTATCCTCACGCTGAGATCCGCCCGAGAGCGCGTCAGGGGACTTCGTCTCTACCAAGGCCATCAGGTACAAAATACCTGGCCAACTAGGACAATTACCGAAGGTCGCTTGGTCGATTCCTTTGGCGCTATCAGGTAAAGCTAGAGGCTCACGCCGTTGGTTTTGAACACCTACTTGGGCGGCGAAGAGCAGGAGTCTCCAGATCTCGCGGAACACAGCGCATTCTTCGCTGAGTAGGGACTGAATGAACGGTTCCTTATCCTTTGATCTGAGAATTCGTTTAGCAGTAGATCGTTTATCACTCATGATTATCTCTTCCTGGGAATTTCTTTAGGACGATATCTCGATGATCTCCGTGTACTCATCTTCGTCATTCTGATGGTATTGCTGGAATGTTTCGCCGTTAATCTTGAGCTCTGATTTTGCACGCTCTGGCATAGTTTTGCCATTGAACGACAGGTAATAGCGTTTCCCTACTCGTCCACCTTCTTCCAATGCTTGCTCCACATCGCCTTCATACTGGCTGGGGCTCACCAGTAGCAGAACCTGGGGTGCAAGTTCAGGGATGTATTTTGCCACGTCTTTCCGAAAGGTACTGAGGGAGCCGAACGGCGAATCAATCACGACAGGATAGGTCGCTCCTGTGAGGCCTTTAAGGATTGTAGGAATTTCGGACCTGCGTTTTGCCAAGGCCACCAAGCTGGCGATAAACACCAAAGAGGCTACTGTACGCTGGCCCGTACTTAGGGCTGCATCGATCTCGGTTTCTCCCCCCTGTGCGTCGGTCGTCCCTGCAACAGTTTTTCTCACGCGCAGCGTATAGTCTTCCGTCAGTTCAGCCCGATAATCCCGAACTATGATCTTTTTGAAATGGGAGGCGATTTCATCGTTTAGGAGTGGCCTCAGCTCCTGTGTTTCTGCCTCTAGGATCTTTTTCAGTACGTCTGCCGCTTCTTCAACCGCAGTTACCCTACGCTGGGCCAGCCGGGCGCGTTCGTCGGCCTCCTTCACTTGGCCAATTTCAGAGCTCAAACGTTTGATTTCTTCCTCTTGAGTCGTGATCTCTGCACCCAGTCGTCCAGAATTAGAATTCAACGAATCACGTTCTAAAATCAGGCTTTTTCTTTTGTCTTCAAGAGCTCGAACTTCATCATCATCCTGGTCACCAATCTCCTGATGAATCTGCTCAATGGCTTCGTCTCGATCGCGAATCTCCCGTTGCGCTTCCAAGAGTTCCCTGTTGAGATTTTGAACTTGCTCGGCGACTTCGACTTGAAGGCCTTCCAGAATGCCCATTGCATTATCCAGACTTCCTACAGCATTGTTAAAATCCTGATCCCCTGCGACGGTCAAGAGTTGCTCAACGGCTTCCCGTTCGGGACTGCCTAGCGAAAGGTGACGCTTGCAAATACAACTTTCACTCTCGAGCAGGTCCTTAAGGAAGGAGTTTAGGACTTTGGCAGGGATCAAATTATCCGAGCGCATATCCGAAACTAGTTTTTTGCCTTGTGATACCAAGTCGCGGGTAAACAGTGAGTATCCCCGGTCCGAAATCAATTTGCCGAGCCGCTTTTGCTGCTCCTGCTTCTTCAATACCAACTGATCTAGTTCCTTTTGCAATCGTATCCTTTTAGCTTGCAGCTCTCGAGCTCCGCGGTTGGCCGCCAGCTTGTTATCAATTAGCTCAACTTCTTTGGCCAGAGCATCGAGGTTCCTATTAGCCTGTGATTGCTCTTCGGTCAGGGAATGCAGTAATTCCTCTGCGGTTTCTCTATCTCCTAAAAGCAGCTTTTTCTCATCTGATGTGGGCTGCTCTTTCAAGTCTTGTACGAGCTTCCCTCTTACGTTCTGGTGCCCGAGATCATCGACGGTTGTTTGCAACAGCCTCAGGCCGAGCATTTGGTGGATTGCATCGCTAACCTCCTTGCTGTTTTGCTCCATGGCTAAATAATTAATCCGTTCCCCATTAAAGAGCAGCAATTTCCTGATCCCGCTGGGAACAATGGCTTGAATCCGCTTTTGAGGGTTATCCTGCTTATAAGTTTGTCCATCTCGCATCAGCTCAAGAGATAGGTCTGATTTTTTAGGATCTAATTTCTGCTGGGCCAGTGAAATGGACCGTCTAAGGATATAGCGGACCTCATCGTGCTTGAAGATAACCTCGACAGAGGCTTTTACCTCCTTTGGGTCTCCGGCCTTCGCCTCCAAGATTTCGTTGATGATCCTGTCAGGTTTTTCGAAATCATCGGGTTTACCATCCGTTCCCATCAGCCCGTCTCTGCCATACAGCACCCAGAGTATGCCCTTTAAGAGAGTGGTTTTGCCAAATCCATTCTCCGCATGGACAATGGTGATATTTTTGTTTTGGAGGTCAGAGAAAACGAGTTCCTGGCGGCCTCTGAATTGCCGAAAGTTTTCTAGAGTGAGGCGCTCGAGAATCATTTCACGATCCTCTTTACAGTTTCATACAATTTTTTGTGTATTTCGGCCCGGCGCCTCAAATGCATTACTTCCCTTTCTTCGCTGAGGGCCATCTTTATGAGCTCCTGCACTTCCGTGCTAGCCTTTTTAAACTCCTCTTCTGCCTTCATAGCTCGATTCTTTCGCTGGGCAATGGCCATATACTAATTGCTTGCTCTGCAATTTCTCTGGCCCTTTCACTTATCCATTTAGAGTCCCAAGTGCGACCGGCTGAATATTCATCATGAATTTTATATGTCATAGGAATCGCCGTCTGCTTTTGGTCTGAGCTTGACTGTCGCCGTTTGAATTTCCCAGCCTTCTCTGGGAATGGTCGATTCGAAGCAGATTTATTTACTGTAGGTTCCAATATGGTCATGTTTCCGATAGAGTAGATCCAATCTTCTCGGTCCCTACCTTCACATTCGAATTCAGACCAGGCTTTCAAGTCTTGCGGAAGCACATGTTCTAGTTGAATTTTCGAAGAAATTGCATGGCCTTCCCCAATTTCATGAAGATGTTTTTTGATCAAAATGTAACGAGCAGTTTTATTTTTTTCGAACCTGTTCTTTACCAACCTGTCTTTGAAGTTTTGATCAGATGCCTCCTCCTCTTTGGCAAAAAGCCCGATGATATCCCTGTCAGCCTTTTGCTCATTTAACATCTCGATGGCTTTGAAAAAGTAGGCCTCGGCTCGTCCGGCCGATAATCCTCCGACGGTGATCAACCGGAATAAAAAATTCAGGCAAAAGGGGGATATTTTTTCGAGGAGTTCCTCTCGCTCTTTTTTTATTTTTAAAAACAATGGTATGTATACTGAATATCCATGGTAGTGGAGTTCGGCTAAAGCACGCTGGTGGTCTGTGCAGTCCCCTGGCAATTCAGGAAATCTAAGAAGAGTTCCATCAGAAGAGTCTGTTATGGCCGAAAAAAACTCTGCGCTTTCAATCCACTGGCTTAATATATCAGGGGCAGACTTTTGCGATTCGCTAATGTGCGATTTGATTTTCTTGTACAGATCTTTTCTGCTTACGCTTTTATAAAAAGCAGTCCAATAGAAACGTAAAAAGTCATGCATCGCAAACTTCGACTTTTCGCAAAGTTCAGTTAAGACATTCCACTTTTCTAAAACGGTTGCCTCCATAGCGTCATTGCCTTCGCAGGCGATTAGGACTCTATTTTTAACCAAGTCTGAGATCGAGAGATCAAGTCCCCTATCATTTAACGTTTCAAATAAAAGGTACGCGTCAGTATCGCTTCGAACTTTAATGGTTAAAATCTGTATTCGCGTCATGCAGAACTTGATTAGCTCATTCAAGTACTCTCCATCTGCATTGGCTTGAATTATTTCTCTTGAAAAAACTTTTTTAGCTTTGATTAAGCGGTTGTCTGACTTGGCTATTGAGATTTCATCTGGACCCAATGGCTCGTTTTCGGTTTGAATTGATTCAAAGACCGGTTGGTCTTTTTTATTAAGCTTCAGGTAATAGTGGTCTGGCTCACTAGTATGTAAGACTAGGTTCTGAGCCATATGATATGCTTTAGTGGCAAAATTTTTATCGGCCAGGCTGTTACCTTCATGCATTTTGCGTTTCGAGAAATCTCGAATTGTGGCAATTAAGACCGTCAAAGTCGCAAACCTTTGCTGTCCATCCACTATATCAAACATATCATCATTATTCGTTGAAAATTCAGCATTCAAAACCGCGCATCCCAAAAAGTGGTCTTGGTTGCGACTCTTGGCATCTAAGATGTCGGCCCAAAGTTGTTCGTGCTGCTCTCGTTGCCAGGAATAGTCTCTCTGGTAGTGTGGTACATTGTATCGGGTAGTTAACCCGCTAAAAAGTTTCTCAAGCTTCTGAGGCTCAGGTTTGATATCCATTATGCAATTACTCCAAATCTTTTTCTCAAAGAGGTAAGTCTACCCATGGCGCTAGGTCCGTTTTGAGCGTGCTGACAAAACGCACTTATTCTTGAAAGCTCTCTTGCAAAGAGCGCTCTCGAGGTGCTGTAGGCTTGGTTATTTTCAGCGGTGACACACTCGGGTGGGCTTATCACAAAATCAAACACCTCGGATCGCCTCTTTCCCTGGGCATTCCTCAGGAGTCGTCCCCTGCGTTGTATAAATTGTCGTGGGTTGGTTGAACTAGCCAAGATAAAACCCATCCTCAGGTCCGGTAGATCAATTCCCTCATCTAGACAGCGAATCGCAACGATCCCGTCGAGAAACCCTGAGGCTAAATCACGAAGAATTTCTTCACGCTCAGCAGTGCTCTCGCGACAAGTAAATGTTCGAACACGCATCCCATGGTTATCGCCCAAGATGCGGGCGACAGCTTGTATCTGTCTGGTCTCCTCATCTGTTACGGCATCTCTTGACTGTCCGTCTCCGCAGTAGAATAGGGCTTTCTTGGGTCTCTGTTCCAGTGACCCAATCAAGGTATCCAAGGCGGATAGTTTGTTTTCTGCGTTAGCCAGTATTCGTGCTCGGCGGATCAGCAAGCTGAGAGCGGCTTGCTTCAGCTCCGCATTCTTTTCCGCCCCAGCAAGTAATGGACCCAATCGTGATGTGATTTCATCGTATTCATCCGCTTCTTCATCCGTAAGTGAGACGAGAATCGGGTGGTACCTGTAAGGGCAGAGCCGACCTTCTGCAATGGCTTGTGAGATTGGGTACTCGAAAACAATGTCTCCGAAATAGTCCAGCAAAGCTTGGGTACCCTCAGGGTCCAGATGGCGTTCCGGGGTGGCCGAGAGGCCTAGTCTTAGGTCGATTTCAGGGGCAAGTACTCTGCTTATCTTTGGCCCGCCAAGGTTGTGAACTTCATCGGCGATTAGCAGGTGGTGTTCTCTCGCCGACTTGAGTCTAGGCTTGAGGTGGGACTGGAATGCATCACCTTGGAAGGTGCGGTTGGTTGTGACGATGGCAAGGACATTGGAAAGGCCCAGGGCGAGCCCTTGATAACCCTCCTCGAAAAGCCCAGTCCAACGATGGCGATCGGAGAAGCAGGGTATTGCGGTTAGTCCAAACCCAGAAATCTCTCTTATCCACTGTTTACACAAGTTTAGGTAAGGGCAAATGACGATAATGACCAAGGGCCGGTTTTTTTGCGAAACCTTCTGGGCCAAACTCAAAGCGGTAAAGGTCTTTCCGCTGCCAGTTGCCATTGCAAAAATACCTTTGCCACCTGCCTCCGACCATGCACGAATTGCCTCTTCTTGGTAAGGGCGGAGGGCAAATCCCGGAGGAGGCCGAAATTTCACTTTTTTCGGCTCCGAAACTTTGGAGGGCATCTTTAAGCCCGGGGGCTTTTTCTCAAGGTCGCGGTATCGGTCCAATATATTACGGCTAACTTCCGTGAATTCTAGGACTTCTAGCCCAGGAGTTTCATCGCGCCATAGTGCTTCGAAATTTTCAAGTTCCTCATCTACTCTGGGGCTGTCATTCCAGGATGTGAATGTTTTCAGACTCTCAAAATTTTCCATCAGCCCCCCCGCAGTCTCGTTACTTGATCCTGCAAAAGCTACATGATCTCCCTCTGAATCTGTGAAAATACCAGCCTTCTCATGGAAAATACCCCTAGCGTAACCAGATTTAGAGCATTTGCGGATGGCAATTTTAACCTCTAACAGGCCTGCGGCTGACAGCCACGCTAGCGTATTCAAGCGGTCGGATATCAGACTATCTTCAATGTTGGCGATACTTCGAACGGCAATGAGCCGTAAAGCTACGTTTCTCTGCTCTTCTCCCCTCGTTAACGCCTCAATATCCTCAGGCTGGAGAACTGGCGAGGCTACGAGCCTCATTTTGCCTCCCCTAGCAGCGAGACTTGCAATACCTCTCGCTGCTAGGGCCAAGCCGGCACTCGTGAAGTACCCAGCACTTCTGCGGTACAGGACCGAGTTTTCTAGGCAGGGCACTAAGAAGTCGCCAGCCAGATCATCCCTGCCTGATCGGTAACTAAATTTCGGATCGATGCTCCTTAAACCCATCAGCTCAACTAATGACAAATCAAGAGCTTACATACGAGAAAAATGAGCTTTTTGTGGAAATGGATCCAATTGTAAGGTTTTTGCATCCTTGTCGCGCCATTTCGGCTGCCGGAGCGGAGCTAAAGAGTGTTAAGCCTGCGCGCAAAGCGCTGCAAAAAGGGACGCGACTTCAACAATGCACTGGAAGCAGACGCAGAGAACACCGCGGCTAACTTCTGCCTTGGGATGACCTACTTGCTTAGCACGGACGAGACCGAAATCGTCAAGGCCGCATCGTTCTTTAACGAGGCATTGGTCCATCTAAATCAAACCGATGAAGAGGAGGATATACTGACCTCGGATTGGGCGCACTTGGGGGTCGCTGTTTCGTTGCTTCAATCTATGGATGACGCAAAGTTCCAAGAATCTTCGCAACGTCTTCGAAGAGCAATCGAGTCAGATATCGAATTCCCACTATGGATTCTCGAAAAAGCCCTAGGTCTTGCGGCAGTCTACGAAGACTCGGAGATGGCCTTGATGCTTGCAGACCATATGATTGGTAGATTCGGGGCGAAGGCCATGAAATGCCTCCTTGGCCCTAAGCTCCACGGCCATCCCCGACTTAGTCAAACAGTTTTCGAATGGCTTTGCCAGAGCACTCTTAGGCGCGGTGAACAGTGGCCGATTTATGGAGAGATGCTGGGGAAGGATTCGTCCAAAGAAGGACTGGAGTTAGACGTGGGCATCTTGGGTGAGTTCGAGCGCTTAGCGGAAAGAGAGCAGGACCTCATGAAGCAGTTCGAAAGCTTGCTGAAGGAAACGAGGGACTGGGAACACGCCTGGGAAACTGAGGATGTAGAGAACTGTCGAGCAAGACTCTTGGAAAGGCTTGGTCGCCACAATTCGGCTGCGACGATTCTGCATAAAATGTTCTGGGACCTTCACACTCAAGCTAACCCTTGGAAGATTCCTGATATGATCTCGCTTATCGAAAAGATCGAAAGGTGGCCCGATGCTAAAATCGATATAGAAGCGATGCGAAGGGCGTTGAAAACGTTTGAAAATCAGGTGGAAATCGACCCAAGCAGTGAAGAGCTGCTCTGCGCAGGCGAGCAGGTATCCATTCTCTATGTGGGGGGCAACGAAACACAGAAGCAGTACATTGACGTAATCACAAAATCCTGTCGCGAGAAATATCCCGGCCTTGAAATTACCTTTGAATTACCGGGGTGGAGCTCCAATTGGAACGTAGACTTGGAGCGTATCAAGCCGATGGTGAAACGAGCCGATTGTATCGTGTTGCACCGTTTTGTTCGGACTACGTTCGGCAGAAATTTGCGCAAGTATTGTTGTAGCGACCATCCATGGCTTCCTTGCACAGGAAGCGGACGACAGTCTCTGGAGCGAAGCATTGTAGGAGCGGCTCTTTGGCACTTGGAGAGGAATTAAAGAGTGGCTAAGAGTAAAGAGAAGCCCGAGCCGGAAAAGGTTTTTAAGGAGTTCGGCGAGCTCTCCGCTGACTGGCTGGGTCAACCGACGCACGCTGAAGAGTCAGGGCAAATCCAGGAGCCCCCAACTCCGCCAACTCAAACTAAAACTCAAGTTGAGGAAATCTGCCTTGAGGAGAAGCTCAAACGACTCAGGGTGGAAATTGCCGATCATCCAGGTCTCTGTCTACACCGTTTTGAACCCGGGAAAATTCGCGGGGTTTATGATGAGGAGTTTTTTGAATTAGGGCAACTTTGTTTGAAGCCAAGATAACGCCCAGATGGCAGAAAAAATACGTAGAGGAAAACAGAGCGCTGGTCCGCTCTAGCTTAGATCTGCTTGAAGACGCGGGTGGGCGAGCACCCTTGGTTGAAAAAGAAACCAAGACCGGGATCTTGGAATTTCAGATCGATGGATCCCAGTTTCTAGAAACTCCTGATGGGTATATCTTTAAAGGAGGAGTGGCCAGGAAGGCACTCGCACAAGCGTTGCGACTAAATGCGTACACGCGCCAGGCCCGTGACATGGATGTCGCTTTTATTAGTAGGGGACTTCATAGTCGGAGTAAATCCTCAACACCCAGAGAAATCTGAAATGACAAATCAACTACTCTCCCAACAAGAAGCATCTATTCAACTTGGCATCTCTACGAGGACGCTTCAACGATACACAAAGCGTGGGCTAATCACCCATATGCGTATTGGACGCCGTGTGTTGTACAAGAACGAGTGGCTTGACGACTTCTGCAAATCGATGACGATCGAAGCCAAGCCGTTTCAGAAACCAATCTGATCGCTTGGAAGAAAAATGGAGGGCGCGAATTTTATCCACATGCCGCTCGGTGAACCGTTCAATCCCGTTAATTTTCCTGGAGGGGCAGGTCTGCCCTCCTGTGGAGATGTCCACGAGTGAATGAATAAGTGCAGACAACGGTTTTGCCCTGTTAGAAATGTACGGGTTGCCCTGTCAGAAATGTAGATCAGACTGATTTAGGTGGTACCGTCTCGAAAGTTGGACTCTTGGCCTAAATCGGTATAAAACATTGCTGTTTAAGGGCTTGCTATTCGAGCTCCCAAAGAGCTTCCCAACTCAAGTCGGGGCGTAGCTCAGCCTGGTAGAGCGGCAGCTTTGGGAGCTGCAAGTCGCGCGTCTAGGCGACCCCGATCGGATCGTGTCGCCCCGACCATTTCTTCCTTCTCGAATTCTGAGCACTTCTAAAGCCTTTCGTATAA
>Ga0209186_1000050_pt1 | contig 91253 bp, 69 predicted proteins | sample SidtaG_FD_187426 | JGI IMG/M metagenome (GOLD analysis project Ga0209186, IMG submission 187426) | Marine algal microbial communities from Sidmouth, United Kingdom - Sidmouth_Male2 metaG (SPAdes) (version 2) | ecosystem: Host-associated > Algae > Red algae > Unclassified | place: Sidmouth... | reverse complement strand
GGTGGCTATATTATGGTTGGCTATTCAATTTCTTCAAACATTGATGTTTCTGGTAATAATGGCGGATTTGATGTCTGGGTAGTAAAATACAACCGATTTGGAAATATCATGTGGGAAAACAACTACGGAGGAACCGCAAGTGACTTTGGCAGTAAAATCATTGAGCTAAAAGATTGTTCAGGTTATGTCTTTCTTGGATATACCGAGTCCTCAAATATCGATGTGAGTTCTAATAATGGAATGTCCGATATATGGTTGGTAAAAATTGATCTTAATGGGGGAATTGTTTGGGAACAAACCTATGGCGGTAGCGATGTAGACCTAGGAACCGAGTTGAGACAAACTGGAGATCATGGCTATCTGATTGGAGGACACACTGCCTCTTCTAATGGAGATGTATCAAATCACATCGGAGGCGAAGATTTCTGGTTGATCAGAACAGATATAAATGGTGCCATTCAATGGGAAGAGACCTATGGTGGCACTAGTAATGACAGACTTCTTGGAATGGAATTAACGAAGGATGGAGGGTTCATTCTAACCGGTTTCTCATCATCAAACGATGTAAATGTACCTGGTAATAAAGGTCTCCAGGACATTCTCGTTATTAAACTAGATCCTCCAATAAATCCCACAGTAACTGCCACCAAGATTAACCCAATTTGTTCAGGAGCTGCAACAGGTTCGATTAATTTAACTGTAGTAAATGGAGAACTTCCTTATACTTTTCAATGGAGCAATGGCGCCACTACAGAAGACTTAACTGGTCTCGTAGCAGGAAACTATATTGTAACTGTAACTGAAGCAAATGGATGCTCAAGTGGTATTGGAATTCCAATAAATGCAGGAAAAGTAATTACTATAACCACTACGCCATCAAATCCAACCTGTTTTAATGATGGTTTTATTAATGTGACATTAACAAATGCAGCTCCTCCAATTACCTACAACTGGAGTAATGGCGCCACTACACAAAATATTTCAAACCTTGCTGCAGGAAACTATTTCCTAACTGTTACCGACGGTGATGGATGTATTGCCACAGCAAGTCAATCATTAGTTTCTGCTGCTCCACTAACCGTATCCACAACAAGTAATGATGCCTCTTGCTTTGGAGGAACTGACGCCTCAGGTACCGCTAACCCAACTGGTGGCGCAACCCCTTACACCTATCAGTGGTCAGCCAACACGGGTAATCAAACCACACAAACCGCTACAGGACTTTCTGAAGGCACGTATACAGTCACAGTATATGATAGCGCAGGGTGTTCTGCAACGGGACAAGTTGCGCCCAAACAACCTAATGAGATAGTTGTCACTTCCTTCACCATAGATATGGCAGCACCCTGCAATGCCCCTGGAGGGGACGTGTCAGTAAATGTCACTGGAGGAGTCTTTCCTTATGTAATCCTATGGCCAAATGGTATGACAGGACCATCAACCACTATGTTAAATGCTGGCTGGAATACAGTTACGATTACTGATAACAATGGATGTCAGGATACAACAGGCTTTAATTTGACTACGTTACCACCTCCTGTTATCACATCAGTCAACGCTGCTGACGCCACTTGTGGTCAAAATAATGGTTCTATTAGTATTGTTGTTTCAGGAGATGCTCCTATAACTTATCAATGGTCAAACGGTGGTGGTATGCCAACAATAAATAACTTGCCCCCAGGTACCTATTCCGTTACGGTTACTGACGCAACAACTTGTACAGTCACCTCACAAATAAATATTAGTAACTCGGGTGGCGCAACAACCACAGTAGATCAAACGACCCAACCATTGTGTGGAGACAATGGCTCTATTTCCGTAACTACAATCGGTGGAACGCCTCCTTATACTTTCAATTGGAGTAATGGAGCAACAACTGAAGACATAACAGGCTTGGCTGGCGGCACATACAGTCTTACTGCAACTGACGCAAACAATTGTTCTACCATAATTTCTGAAACTTTAAACACCTCGCCTCAACTATTTGTTAGCGGCTTAAAATCTAATGTGGTTTGCAATGGAGCAAGTACTGGAAATATTTTTATTCAAACAAATTCGGGAACATCACCTTATACCCATATTTGGTCGACTGGAGCTACTACAAAAAGCTTAAATAATATTCCTGCAGGTAGTTATTCTACAACAGTAACAGATGCCAATGGCTGTACAGAAACTTACGCTGCTACCATAACAGAACCTGCTGCAATTTCTATTCAATTTAATATAATTCAATCTCCAACCTGTGGCAATTCTGATGGATCATTAAGTGCCATGGTCACTGGTGGCAACCCTACATATGATTATTTATGGAGTACTTCTGCAATAACACCATCGATTACGGGACTTACGGCAGGAATATACACAATTACAGTTACTGACAATTTTGGCTGCATAGAAACCAGCTCCTTCAGTCTTCCAGGTACAAACGGACCAGCAGTATCAACAGCAGTTATCCAGCCTGCTTGTGGCAACGATGGGTCTATTGCCTTGACAGTAGCAGGAGGAGCAACGCCCTACACCTACAACTGGTCTAACGGTGAAACGACGCCCACAATTACAGGCCTCAACCAAGGCACCTATTCCGTCACTGTAACGGATAATAATTCCTGTGTGATAACTACCAGTGAAACACTCAATCCCCCAACTACCTTCAGTGCAACCAATGTTAATACCAACCTGAAATGCAACAACGACAATTCAGGATCTATTGATTTAACCATTACTGGCACTACAGGTCCCTACACATTCAATTGGTCGAATGGTGCCAACACAGAAGACATTACTGGTCTGGCCGCAGGCAATTATCAGGTCACCGTAACAGATAGTAACGGGTGTACGGAAACCGGCACTACCACTTTAACCGAGCCACCAGAAATCAGTGTAACACTAAATCAGGTGCAACCCTCTACTTGTGGAAATTCAGACGGAATAGCAGAAGTTATAACTTCTGGAGGAACAGGACCACTACAACTACTTTGGAGCAATGGAGCCACCACTGCTACCATAACCGGCCTTTCAGGTAGCACGTACACCATAACAGTCACCGATGATAACAGCTGTATAGCAACGGGTTCCGTTAACATCAATGACTTAGGTGGTCCAACAGTTTTCACCACTAACGTAATACAACCTGCATGTGCAGCCAATGGCTCGATCACAATAGGCGTTACAGGTGGAGCAACGCCTTATTCCTACAACTGGAGTAATGGAGCCACCACTACAACTATTTCTGGATTAGCTGGAGGAACTTATGTCTTAACAGTAACCGACAATATCGGTTGTACCAGCTTATTGACTGAAGTATTGACTGCTTCTCCCGACATTACGCTCTCCAATACAAATACTGATTTGTTATGTAACAACGACAATTCAGGAGCCATTGACTTAACTGTAACTGGTGGTACGACTCCATTTACTATTAATTGGTCGAATGGCGCCAACACAGAAGACATTACCGGATTGGCAGCAGGCAATTATCAAGTAACCGTTTCAGACGCCAATGGTTGCTCAGCTACATTAAGCACTACAATCAACGAGCCGCCAGTAATCAACTTACAGGCCAACCAACTGCAACCTTCTACTTGTGGCAATGCTGACGGTCAGGCAGATGCAATGGCACTAGGAGGAACGTCACCCTTCCAATATCTTTGGAGTAATGCAGCCACCACACAACTCATTATAGGCCTTGCAAGTGGCACTTACACACTAACTGTTACAGACAATAATGGGTGTACAGCAACCGAATCCGTCAGTATCACAGATCTTGGTGGGCCAACAATTGTTCAAACAACAATCTTTGAGCCTTCCTGCGACGATGATGGTGAAATTTCAGTAACTGCTACTGGTGGAGTAACACCATATTCATATAATTGGAGCAATGGAGAAACCACGCAAACGATCACAGGACTAGCCCCTAGCAATTACGAAGTAACTATAACGGATGTTTCTGGGTGTTCTGAAAGTACGCAAATTAGTTTAGTCGCCCCACCTCAACCTGGAGGAACAATTGATCAAACTACCGATGCCACTTGTTTTGGAGATCCATCTGGGTCAGTTGGAATTACAGTGACTGGTGGTCTAATGCCATATTCCTACAACTGGAGTAATGGTGCCATGACTGAAGATATATCAGGCTTGACTCCTGGAATCTATACAATCACCTTTACGGATTCTAACAATTGTAATAATACCTTAACGGCGACTATTAATTCTCCATCAGAACTGTTAGCTGTAGCAACACCAGGCAACCCTTCTACTTGTGGTGCAAGTAACGGAGATATCAGTGTTTCCGCAAGTGGTGCGACACCGCCTTATAGCTACCAATGGAGTAATGGCGCTACAACAACTACAGTAACTGGATTATTTTCAGGCAGTTATTTCGTAACCGTTCTAGACATAAATGGTTGTATAGGTACTGATGTCGCTATTGTAAATGATATAGGAGCCCCAACAGCTGATATTATTAATGGAATTGGCCCTTCTTGTTTGGATGATGGTGCTTTAACCGTTAGTGTTTCAGGAGGTACCATGCCATATTCCTACAACTGGAGTAATGGAGGGACAACGGCAACTACGACAGGGTTGAGCGCAGGCACTTATTTTGTTACGGTTTTAGATGATTCGGGATGTATCGTGATCAAAAGCGAAATATTAAACGCAGCGCCATTGCCAAGTTTAACTGTTGCAAATTCACAAGATGTTTCTTGCAATGGATTTAATGATGGTTACATTAATCTTCAGATAAATTCTGGAACCGCACCCTATAACTATGTTTGGTCCAATAGTGTTACTACACAAAACATAAGTAATCTAGCAGCGGGCATTTATACTGTTACAGTTACCGATGCGGCTTCGTGCACAGCTACGTTGTCACAACAGATTTTTGAGCCTTCAGTGCTTACCGCTGTCGCAACTCAAGATAATCAAGCCACCTGTGGAAACAGTAATGGACAAGCAAGTGTTCAAGCGACTGGAGGTACAACGCCATACAGTTATAGTTGGAGCACTGGAGCCACTACAACTGTGATATCTGGCTTGTTTGGCGGTGTTTACTCAGTAACCGTTCAGGACGATAACCTTTGTCAAGCGATTAGCTCTGTTACCATTGTAGAACCCGCTCTTCCTATCATCAATGGGCTGCTAGGCACAGATCCGGATTGTGGCGCCACCAATGGTTCCATACTAGTTCTAGCAAGTGGTTCTAACTTCCCACTGATGTATAGTATTGACATGGGAACAACCTATCAGCCTGGCAACCAATTTAACAATCTTGGCCCAGGGTTTTACACCTTGTTTCTAAAAGACGCTCTGGATTGTATTGTTACAGACACGATAACCTTAACTTCGGAAAGCGCTCCTGTAATTACAGCTGTCAATACCGTGAGCCCAATTTGCTTGGACAGCTCTGGCTCAATAGAAATCATTGCAAATCCTACTTCTGGAGTAACTTATAGTATAAATGGAGGCACAAATACTCAGCCGAATCCACTGTTTCCTGGTTTGCCTGCTGGAACGTATTTCCTATTAGTGGAAGATATTAATGGCTGCCAAGGTCTTGATACTGTCACCTTAACAGATATTGCTGGACCTGCGATTTCCAATGTCGCGATTAGTGAGCCCAATTGCGGTCAAGCAGATGGCGCCATTTCAATTACCGCAACAGGCGGGACCACTCCATTAGAATATTCCATTGACGGCGGTATCAATTACCAACCCTTAGCTAATTTCAACACCATAGGTTCTGGTACTTACAACATTGTTGTTCGGGATTTCAATGGCTGTAAAACACTTGATGTCGCTGTATTAACGGATCAACCTGGGGTTGTCCTCGATAGTGTATCCGTAGTAGATTCTTCTTGTGATTCCACTAGTGGATCAATTATTATTCATGCTGCTGGGAATAATGCGCCTTATCAGTATAGTATTGATAATGGTGGGAATTATCAACTATCAAACACCTTTTCCAATGTTGCTCCAGGGCAATACTCAATTATAGTTCTCGACACTAGTAATTGTCAGGCCACTACAATTGTTAATGTTAATTATAATCCACCGCCAACTTTTGTTTTATTACAAGGAATATCAGATACTTATTGTGGAAAATCGATTGGCTCTATAACGATCTTTGCTAATGGTGGTACACCTCCCTTAGAGTATACATTGAGTGGATCTCCTTATCAATCTTCTAATATTTTTTCAAATCTTGCTGCTGGGTTTTACACCATAATGGTAAGGGATTCCAATGGTTGTGAGATTTCCAGAGTAGAAGAAATACTAGACTTACCAGGTCCAACAGTATCCCTTGCTAGTTCTTCGCCTCCTGCTTGTGGTCAATCCACTGGATCAGTTACATTTTCTGCTGTTCAAGGTCTTCCTCCTTATGAATATAGTTTGAACAATGGCCCCTTCACTACAAATAACACCTTCAACGGTCTGTTGGCTGGAGCGTATACTGTAATTGTCTCTGACCTAAATGATTGCAGAGATACTTTACAATTTACATTGAATGATATACCGCCGCCTACAATTGATTTAATTAATCAATCAGATCCGACTTGTGGGAATGCTAATGGTGCTATTATTATATCCGCTAGTGGTGCGACACCTCCATTCAGTTATGCTATTACTGGATATCCACAACAAGGCTCGAATGTCTTTAACAACCTGGCGCCTAATACCTATGTGGTCACTTTAAGTGATGCTAATGGTTGCACTGCAACAGACCAAGTAACACTTATTGATCAAGGAGGAGCGACGATAACTAATTATACTGTTGTTCAACCAACCTGTGGGAATGCTAATGGATCTATCACAGTAGAAACGAATGGCGGTACACTTCCACTGTTGTTTAGTGTGAATGGTGGAAATCTTCAGACATCAGATCTATTTACGGGGCTGTCGGCTGGCATGTATGACTTTACGGTTCAAGATGCTAATGGTTGTATTACTACAGACAGTTATCAGTTACAAGATATTCCAGGGCCAGTCATCGATACTATTTTTGTGACTGAGGAAGCGTGTAACCAAGGAAATGGAAGCATTACTATCAATGTGTCTAGCGGAACACCGTCGTTTGAGTACAGTATTGACAATGGTAGCAGTTATCAGACAAGTAATACCTTCAGCGGCCTGTCAGCAGGAACACTGTTGATTCTAGTGAAGGATGTGAATGGCTGTACGGTGTCTACCAATCGTACCATTCAGAATATTGCAGCACCAACAGTAACAAATATCCTAACCACTGATCCAGATTGTGGTGCCACCAACGGAGAAGCAACAGTTCAGTTGTCAGCAGGCACGCCACCGTTCTCATATGCTTGGAATACCCTGCCACCTCAAACAGGAATGACAGCAATCGGATTAGATGTAGGCACCTATTCCGTTACAGTTACAGACGCCAATAATTGTATAGCAATCGACTCGGCGGTGATCAGTGAGCCAATTATTCCATTTGTAGATTTGGGATCAGACGAAATAAGCTGTGTACCTCCAAACACCTTTATTGATGCCATGAATGTCGGTGCTGATTATGTGTGGTCTACAGGCGACTCAACCCAAACCATTGATGTCTTAAATTATGGAGTATATACTGTAACAGTTACAGCTACCAATGGATGTACTGGTACAGATGAAATCGAATTTATTGATTCCCAGTATAATCCACAGATAATGAACGACACTAGCGTTTTCTTTGGCAACACGATACAGTTATCAGCTAGTGGTGGAGACGATTATGAGTGGTGGCCTGGCGTTGATTTGAGTTGTGTATTTTGCCCTGATCCAGACGCCACTCCTATTGAAACTACGATTTTCTTTGTTGAAATTTCAACCTTTGATGGCTGTAAGGATACACTTCAGGTGGTGATAGATGTGGATCAAGAAGTCACCGTTCCAGATGTGATTACACCTAATGATGATGGTACAAATGATACTTGGATAATTCCACATATTGAAAACTTCCCTTACAATCGATTGACAATTGTGAATCGATGGGGTGATGTAGTCTTCAATGCCAACCCTTACACAAACAACTGGAATGGAACAATGAATGGGAAACCATTGCCTCAAGGCACCTATTATTATTTGTTAGAAACAGACGTAAACATGAATAATCCGAAAAAAGGTACAATTACAATTTTGAAATAATAGAAATTAGACCTATTTTGATTAATAATCCTCGAAAGACAATTAAATCCGAATCATGAAACAATCATTCTTCATCATATTTTTCGTTGTTTTGTTTGGGACCCTTTCGGCCCAACAATTGCCAACGTTTACCCGCTATCATGAGAATTTGACATTCATCAATCCGGCTGCATTGTATATTGATACACAGTTTGACAAGTATTCCTTGTATGCTGGAGCCACTTATCGATACCAATGGATGGGTCTTGGATTGCAAGAAGCGCCAGTAACTCAAATTGTTCGGTTTGACAATATGTTAAGTGATTATGATGAAACCTTTGACTGGTGTTTGTGTAATGCAGGAGCCACCTTGATCAATGATCAGACAGGACCAACTGGTTTTTTAGGCTTATACGGTAGATTCTCCTATATCTTAGATTTAACAGGAAGGTCCGGAGGAACTTATCTTTCAATGGGATTAAGCGGAGGCGTTGTTCAATACCGAGCTAATGTATTGAGACTAGTTGGAACAGACAATTGGGATCCTCAATTACAAGAAAATCAAACCCGTTATTTCCCTGATGTCGGTGGCGGCATCTTTTTCTACAATGAATTTAATAGTAATCAAGGATTTTTTGTTGGTGCTTCATTCCCACAATCATTGGGATTAAACCTGACTTACAAAGCTCCGAATGGTGATATTTACATTAAACGAACACAACACTTTTTTGGAGTTGCAGGTGGTAACTTCGGATTGGATTTATTAAAATTTAGACCAACCGTTTTTGCAAAATATGTTCCTAATACGCCCTTCAATCTTGACGGGAATCTAGTAATTCAATACAAGAAACAAGGATGGATTGGTTTTGGATTTTCAACAGCTAGAATCATACATGGAGAGTTTGGGGTCATTCCGATTAATCTTGTCAATGGAGGCAATGAAAATGACGCTGAAATTAAGATTGGTTTCTCCTTCAGTTATCCTTTTCAGGAATATGGTCCGAATTTTGGACCTTCAGGAGAGATCAACATTACTTACATGTTGGATAACAGTGATTAAACCCGAATTATGCATTAAGAATTTCAACTTGAATTAATTACCACTTTTTATTGGAAAAATCACCGTTCAATTGAATTACATTTAATAGTAAAATTCTACACTTTGCGTAAAACAACTAGTCTTTTAATCCTCTTCTTTCTCTTATTCCTAAATCTTCAGGCGCAGAAACTAGATTCTATTGATTGGAATAGAACCTTTGGTGGTTCTGGATCTGATATGGCATATGATGTCATTCAAAACCAAGACGGTGATGTGTTACTAGTAGGGGAAATCACTGAAGGCGACAAGCAAGGCGCCCTTTTTGTTCTCGATCGAGATGGGAATACAAAAATCAAAAAATTTATTGGTGGTAATAAAAGTGACGGGCTTAAAGCTATTGTAGAAAGCCTGGATGGACACTACTTTGCTGCTGGATATACAGAATCCAAGACGCGTGGTGGCAAGGACGGTTGGCTTGTTAAATTTGATAAAGAAGGAAAGCTAGTCTGGCAAAAAAATTACGGCAATTTCTCCGATGACGAGTTTTTTGATATGATAGAAACACAGGATGGCAACATCGTTCTGGTTGGCTATAAATCACTGAACAAAGGCCAGCAGGATATGTGGATCATTAAGATTGATCCCAATCGGAAAGGAAAAATGATCTGGGAGAAAAAGTACGGCGGAAGTACAATTGACCAGGCTGTTGCTATTAAGGAGACATTCGAAGGAAATTTAGTGATGACAGGTGTCACCAAGTCTGAAGACGCCAAGAATGCCGATGTATGGACCATGCTTACAGACAGCGATGGCGAAACAATCTGGCACCGGTTTAGCGGCGGAAACGAATGGGATGAACCATACGACCTGATTGTAACAAGAGAAGACCAGATCGCAGTGTTTGGGTTTACCCGCTCAAAAGGTGCAGGGAAACAAGATATGTGGCTTCAGGTATCTGATGGTGACGGAAATGTGCTCAAAGACCTGACTTACGGCAAATCTAACGACGATATTGGGAATAGTATTCTGCAAACCCTCCACGGTAATTTCCTGATGGCAGGGACAACATATTCCTGGTCTGGTAGTGCCGTGACTACGCAAATTCAATTGTTTAAAGCAGATACTGCTGGCGTACAACTTAGAAAAGAAGCACCAATTTACCTAGGTGGTAAACGTAATGACTATGCACAGAAAATGGTGCAATTGTACGACGGTTCTGTGGTAGTAGTTGGACGAACAGACTTCAAAACTAAAACGGATAAAGGGATCTGGGCAATTAAAGTAAAGACTGAAGGCGTTCCGGATCAATTATATATCCCAAAACTTGTAGTGTCGAACTACGAGTTTAAAGACGAAAACAGAAACGGCTACCTTGATGCCGAGGAAACCGCTCTAGTATCTGTTGATGTTACTAACGAGGGCACAGGAGTATGCTACAACCTACGCGCTGCTGTAGAAGGCGATATTGACGAGGAAGTAGTCTCTTACTCCAAATCAAGTTATTTAGGCTCTATCAAGCCCGGAGAGACGAAAACACTAGGAATTCCAATCAATTCGCTCTATGATTTAGCGGGGACATCTGTTGATTTTGAAATTGTCTTTACTGATGCTGGGAAAAATGAAATCGAGCCCTACGGTTTTACCATTCTCTCCGAAACACCAATTCTCAGTATAAAGGATTATGCTTTTACCGGAAGGGAACAGAAAGAAATAGACCGCGGACATACTGTAGACTTCAGTATTAATCTGAGGAATATTGGTAAAATGCCAGGCGAAAATGTAAAAGTTGAGTTTGTCACACCACCTGGTATTACACCAAAATCCAAAGCCGTTTTCATCAAAGAACAGTTGGTTCGTAAGGAGGATTGGGAAGTCAAGTTCACCTTCAAAATTGATCCTTATTATCAAGAGACTGAGGTTTATGTTAATTGTATCGTTACTGAAAATGGTAGTAATCGATATGGGACAGAACAAGCTATTTCAATTACACTAAAAGAAGCACCACCACTGGTGAGTAACATGCTAAATGTGAACTGGGAAAAACCGATGGTAGATGTAGGAGCAGTAAGCGTAGCCACCAAACAAGATTATCCAATTGAAGTCAAAGCAGTCTCAGATGCCTCAATCGAACGACAAAACTTCTCTATATTGGTCAATGGAACAGAAGTAAAAGGAAGAATTGAAAACCAGTATTCCAATGACGCAGGATCTGTAGAAGGAGAAGGGAAAGATATTGAATACAGCCAGTACTACAGCAACATCGTCCAACTTTTGCCAGGGATGAATCGTATTGAAATTGTAGTCGCCAATGCTGCGGGAACCAAGAAGTCGATTCCGCATTTGGTTCGCTATTCACCACCTAAGCCGAATCTATATGTACTGGCCATTGCTCCTAAGAGCTGGGAACTAGAGTACAACCGTATGGATGTCCGGATTTTTGCTTCTATTCTAGAGCGCCAGACCGACAACCTCTTCGGAAAAGTAAAAACCACCATCTATACTGACGACAAGATTACAGGCAATTTTAATGCAAGTTCCAGACAAATTAAGAAAGCTTTTGAAAGTTTAATTGGCTACAACAGTATTCAGGCAACTGATTTTGTGATTATCTATTATGCGGGTCATGGAAAATCAGTTAAAGGTAAATACTACCTGATGGGATCTGGCTACGATGCAGCTAAACCTAACGACAATATCCTGGATTTTAATGCTGAGATCTTACCAATATTGAGAAAGATGCCTTGTCGACAATTGCTACTAATGGATGTCAGTAAAGTCGGTGCCAAAGACAAAGGAATAGAACCATCCGCTAAACAGCAAAAGTCGAATCAGTATTCCAATGGCGCCTTACTAGATATTCTTTCCGCAGAAGGCAATTTATCAAGCATTGTGTCTTGTAGAAGCAATCAAGTATCCTATGAGGACAAACAATGGGAATCAAGCGCACTGATGAAAGTCATCAAAGACAACATCTTCGATAAAGGGATGACCGTAAGTAAGTTGGCTGGCATCTTAGAAACCAAAGTGCCTGCATTAGTCGAAGCACGTAATAAGCGAATAGACAGCTCAGTGTTGGCCATTCAAAAACCATTTGTCTCCAGTGCCGCTAGGGTTGATAAGACTTTGATTTATACGGTGAAGTAATTGGGAGTTGGGGATTGGGGATTGGGCATCTTCCAAGCTCCTTTGCTCCTTTTGGCACCAATACCCAATACCTAAAACCTACTTTTTCTCTATTGGAATCTTTATACCCGTGGTAGGAGTCATTTGGGAATTGCCTTTTTTTAGGGAAAATAAAGTATTCATCCTCAGTTCTAGTGCAATATTTTTATGATTACCAATCAGAAGGTATAGCTAGGATTGATTCCCAGTTTCAAATCATGCCGAGGTCGGGTATTCGCAAAAAAGCTAAGCTCATTTTTCTTGAGTTTGACAGCTTGAATCCCTAAATATCTGACAATGAATTAATTGTATTTTTAGCTGCGCACTACATTATTTTGTAAATACCTGATTTACAGACAATTCCGATGTCGTATCATTTGGTGTTTTTAACCTTAGTTAAGCTAAGCTCATTTTTCACTTCCCCTTCAATGAAAAACCCCTTACCTTTGAAGGGATGTTACTGTACAAAAATTGAAGCACTAGGACAAGTTCTTTATTATTAACCCATATTGAGCATTAGGTAATGTTAATGTCCTATGGATCAGAATTTTAGGGATTCTTGATTTTCGATTTGTGTACTACAGATTTCACTCTAAATTTCATAAATGACTCATTTTCAGCACTTTTAAAACTTGATTAAGATTTTTTAAAATTCCTTTTCAATATTTAAAGCAAAGATAATGCATTATATATTATAAAAATAATGGTTTGTGTACTACAAACCACTTTTCAAAATCATAAACTACACGAAATCAGTGTTTTATTTTTTTAAGTTGCTGTTTTTAACACATTTTTCCTTGAAAAAAGGCTAAACTTTAACACTTATTACGATTTTTTAGACGCATTTGCTCAATGTGGGTTAATATTGATAGAATCTCCAGTATAGATGCCTTGAAATTTATCATATTTTCGTAGGGTTTTGTTTGAGTTGGAAATCCAGATGCTGCCATCGTGTAGCTGGAAGAAATTTTGATTACTTTTAGAAGCTCCTCTTTCATTTTTTATTAGTTCAACCACGTGAAATTTTTGACCGTCAAAAAAACAAACTCCATTCCATGTTTTTATCCAAATATAACCATCCTAGTCTTCCTTGATTTGTGTCACTTTGGAGATTGGTAGTCCATCCTTGTCTGTAAATGAAGAAAAGGTATAACCAGCATATTGAGCAATCGATTGATTGGCCAACAATAATATTGTTAGAGTTAAACTCAAATTTATGAATTTGAAATAAATAAATTTCAACATTGATCTACTGGAAGTGGTTCTGTACGAATATAAGGAAGAATCAAGTAATTTGTGAGATACAGCGCAACTCAATTGATTGATTTGGTCTATTTCCATCAAACCTTGAAGAAATGTAGTCTACAGAACTAACTCCTATCCGCGAATCAAGGCGACAGACATGCGAATCACGTACATCAGAAACCGTAATTTTTTAGGAAAGTACCAAAGGATTTGCAGACCAGCGGTCACCAAAATTCGGTTGAGGTGGTAGTAGAGTCCTATTCCTGGTTTAAGAGCGATGATTACTTCTTTATAATCTCTTCTGGCGTCAACAATAAGATCAGCAACCCCCATGAGCATGCATAAGCGGGAAAAGAATTGTCCAAACGGTTGGTCCGCCTCAATACCCATAATTGATAAAGGCAATTCGGCAGTGGCTCTTCCTTCTTTCATCACCAAATCTACTAGTTCTTTGCGGTTGGTGGTATGTCGCTTTTGTTCCGTGTACAGGAAGATGTTTTGAGCGGCCACCATAAACCGATCTCTGGTGCCAGACTGCAGGACAATCGACTTCACAACTTCAATCAACTTCCGGAATGTAGGAGCGATGGCAGTGTCATTCCAATTCGGATCATCGTGGATTAGAAATTGAATGATTGCGCCTGTCACATCATCTCTGAGTTTTTGTGTTGGCAGCTCATCAATATACTGATCTACCCCATCGATAACGACGATCAAGTGGTCCAACATCCGTTTGCGCTTGGGGTCGAGTTGCAGGCCATATGCGTTGGTAAGCACATCAAACTCATCACTCAGTTTCTTGTAGATCGGCCGCACCAAACTCCAGTCCGGATCTGCCAACTGCAGCGTGTTTAATTCTTGTTTCATAAAAATACTACTCAAAAGTAAGTATAATTTCGAGATAGTGAAAATTGCTAATTTCCATAAGTCTCAGTGACCTTCTAAAGTGAAAACGCTTCATGAAATTCGCTCAACAGTGTCACTAGGTCCTCCTCATTGTACTTTCTGGAAAAGTGTACAGGAATCGCTGTTTCCACGTTGCACGCCTTCATTATTTTTGCTGAGGCTTTTGTATAACTATGATAGTTGAGCGTTGCAAACTCCTTATCTTCTTCCTTATAGAAACTTTCGATAAACACTTTGTTACAGTTGGTGAATTTTACCTTTATTTTCGCATGATTCGCTTCATTTGCTGCATGATCCATTATTATTCCAAGGGAATCTCCTTCTTTTAGAATCATTAATTGGAATAAATCTTTAGCCTGATACGCCTTATTATCAATCATGATTTTCTTTTCACCAAGGTTGTTTTCATAAGCAGACATCAGTGTTCTTACCCAAGGACCACCCTTAAAATCTGTTTGGCTCAAATTTATCTTTAGGGTGTTTTTTTCTTTGAATAAATAGGAGATGGAATCTGTTTTATGGTCTAAAATCACAACACTGACGTCGAAAATTTCATTGCTGTAGACGAACTCATCATTGATAGGCTCCAATTCTTTGATCTCCCACAGTGGCGGGATGATCTCAGCTCTCAGTACTTGTTGCTCCTGTCTGATTTCTCTGATCTCATATGTGATGGCATCTGAGGAGATTAAATTCCACTGATAGGCTTTGATCTTTGCTTGTATTTGCTTGGTAATCCCTTCTGGGCCGCACACAATTACTCGTTTGCCAGTACCGATTTGATGTCTTAGGATGAAATCAAAATTAATGAAATGATCAATATGCGTATGGCTAATAAAAATGGCTCGGGTATTCTGACAATCCTTGACGGTCAAAGCACTAGCATCGCCACATTCACAAATATAATTGAAGGAATGGTTATCTAATTTAATCAATATTGAGATGTCCTCGGTGCTTTTGCTTTTTACTTCTGGGATGAACATGCTTTTTGTCTTATTATACAATAATCTGCTGAAAATAGTTCATTCTAACAAAGAATCTGGCTGGGTGTGAAATTTATAGCCCGTTTCTCATCCTACCACGGTCGGTGCCACAACATTGATCTTCAAAACTACTAGATGGGAGTTTAAAGGTATTTCTAACGGTAGTCATTTCCTGAGTTATGACTTGCAATATGAAATGATTCTTTTGACTGCTGCCTGCGAAAGTTCCTGACTGAAACGGCAAAACAGCAGTCAGATTATCAGTTGCACCCTCCCAGGCACCAGCGCTAAACAACCAGTCTTCAGGACTAAAGTCTGGTGAGTTGAGGGTGCCGGGTTTCCTGTTGGCGTAGCCGTCTGTGTACTGCCAGCTCGTTGCTGTGTTACCGTTACCAACTTCACCAAATACGTCGACTACAGCACCCTGCTCATACAGTACAACAGCATCTTTACCAGTGATATCGATTGAAAACACCAGATAGTCAGGTGAAAATTTAAACCAGTTTCTGAAACTACGTGAGTCAGTTGTAATATAGAGATAAGTTCCAGCCTTGGCCGCTAGAGGCGGAAAGGTAAATTTCTCTTTAGTAGCAACGTCATGATACGGTACCGTTTCGAGACCAAAGTTGTTAAGATCTACGATGTCTTTTGCGACATACAGTTCTATAAATGCAGTTGCTCCAGAACCAATTCCTGTAATTATCAGATTAGTGGTTGAAATAGCAAGGATTTCATCTTGTGATGCCGAAATGGGCTGAGCATTTAGAGTTCCATAAAGGAGGACTAAAATTGATAGTGTTATTGTTCTCATAGTGAATTAAATAGTTCTTTTTATAGATAATTGTCTCTAAGCATTCCTTTCGGATGAATACAAACAACAGCTATATATTGATAAACAAACGTTAAACGACAGGAACTCCATAATGTTACATAAAAGAATGTAATCAAATAGTTTACTTTCTAATTATTGAAGTTGTTGTGAAATAGTTCTTTTAAATAGGGGTTTGTAGTGAAGTTTAGATTGCAAAGATATGGAATAAAAAATTAAAAAGCAACCAGTGTAATTATTTTGATTAAACTATTTGTTTGAGTTATCATTTCTACTTTAGTAGAACAATTGTTATTTTTGTCAAAATTTATTTCTGCATGTCGGACTATATCCATACGCATTCACCAGAAGAGCAAGAACGCCTATTCAAACAAGGAAAGTTCTTAGAAAATATCGTTTACAGGGCATTCGATTTGTCTAAGTATAAAAATATCGCGGAATTGGGCTGTGGGAACGGAGGAAACACTACACTCCTCCTAGAAAAAGCGCCTGACGCCAGGATCACAGCCATTGATATTAGTCCAGAACAAATCACAGCAGCGAGTAATCAGATCACAGATCCAAGAGCCACTTTCAAAACTGGTGACATTTGTCAACTTGCAGCACCAGATAATCAGTATGACTGCGCCTTTATCTGCTGGGTACTCGAGCATCTGTCCGACCCACAACAGGCAATCAATGAAGCCTATCGGATCCTGGAACCGGGTGGTCAGCTTCTTATTACTGAAGTGTTTAATAATAGTTTGTACTTGTATCCGGAAACGTGCCCTGGAATACTACATTACTACAAGGCGTTTAACGACCTACAGCGATCGTTTAATGGATTTCCTAACGTAGGAGCACGGTTGGGTAGTTTATTGAACAACACGGGCTTCCAATCGATCGAGATCATCGCAGCACCAGTTTTGTTTGACAACCGGACCCCTCAACTCCGAAACCAGATGACAGATTATTATATTGATTTGTTGTTGAGCGCAAAAGAAGAACTAATTAGTCGCCAGCTAATAAATTCAGGATTACCCGACCAAATGATGTCAGAAAAAGAAGCGTTTAAAGCACATCCAGATGCTGTGTTTCATTATATGCCGATACAAGCAATTGCCACCAAATAATTAATTGTCCATGACGCTAGAATACACGACGGAGCAACAACCAACAATAGAGCAACTCCTTTATTTGTATAATGATGCTCGCTGGTCTAGCTATACAAAACACCCAGATCAGTTGAAGCAAGCGATTGAACAATCTGCTTTTGTGCTGGTGTGTTATGATGGTGGTGAGCTGGTAGGGCTACTGCGTGCGATAAGTGATGAAACGACAATACTATATATTCAGGATATTCTGGTTCTTAAAGCTTATAAACGCAAGGGGATTGGCAGCGCACTAATGCAAAAAACGCTAGAAGCATATCGTCATATAAGACAAATTGTGTTATTGACCGACGATTCTCCGGAAACTAGAGCATTCTATAAATCCCATGGACTTCAGTCGTGCGATGATGGCAAATTAGTCGCCTTCGCAAAGTTTAACCCTAATGGCGGAGCTTGAAACTACGAAGGGAGTTTTGAATGCCATCTTATTAGTATGCTCTAGCATCAATACCATCAATGTAATTGATAAAAGCGCGATTCGCAATACGATTTCCGCCAGGAGTCGGATAGTCACCACTAAAATACCAGTCTCCTTTATGGTCGGGGCAAGCCGTGTGCAATCCGTCCAATGTTTGATAGAGCACATCCACTCTAGGCTTAATACCTTTTGGTGTGACAATCTTAGCAATCATACTAGAGATCTGCTCATAGCCAAACAGTTTATATAGTGATTTGACTTCATTTTTACCAGGAGTAGTATTGAGTTTCTCCTGTAATTTACATCTTTGATAAGCGGCATTTAAGGCACCTTCCTGTCCTGTTTTTTTGAGAAGTGCAATCAAGGCACGGAATGCCACAAAGTTTTTCATTTTGGACATGTCAATCCCATAACAATCTGGATACCTAATTTGTGGAGCACTGGAAACAACCAAAATACGCTTTGGCTTCAATCGGGCCACAATTTTAATGATACTCTGCTCAAGCGTTGTCCCGCGAACAATCGAATCATCAATTAAGACGAGTGTATCCACGTTGTTTCTGACAATTCCGTAAGTGACATCATAGACATGCGAGACTAGCTCATCTCTAGTAGCGCCTTCACTGATAAAGGTACGGAGTTTGGCGTCTTTTACTGCAATCTTTTCTTGCCGTGCCCTCATGCCTAAAATCTTCTCGAGTTCCTTGGTTTTGATCTTCTTACCAAGGCTTTGAATTTTTTTGAGTTTGATCTTGTTCAGTTCGTCTTCAAGTCCTTGCATCATTCCGTAAAAGGCGACCTCGGCGGTATTGGGGACAAAAGAAAAAACAGTATTTTCAAAGTCATATCTAACCGCTTCTAGCACTGGTTTTGCCAATTGATAGCCCAATTTTTTACGCTCCTTGTAGATGTCTCTGTCCGTTCCTCTGCTAAAGTAAATCCGCTCAAAACTGCAGGCTGTTATCGGTTGTTCTTTGATGAATGGTTTGATCGAAATTCTTCCGTCTTTTTTAATGATGAGTGTGTGTGCTGGGGGGATTTCCTTTACTTCGTTGTATTTTACCTTAAGAGTTGTCTGAATAGCAGGGCGTTCTGACGCTACCACTACGATTTCATCATCTTGATAATAATATGCTGGGCGAATTCCATTGGGGTCTCTTAGCACAAAACTATCTCCATTCCCTGTAATCCCGCCAATCGCATAGCCACCATCAAACCGTTTGAAGGAGCGTTTCAAAATATTGAGAATATCCAGGTTATGATTTATTTTTTCTGTGATTTCCCGATTAGTAACGCCTTCATCACCATGATATCCATTGAATAAGTGCTGCACCTCGAAATCAAGGAAATGGCCGATTTTTTCCAAGATAGTGACAGTGTCTGACTTGCCTTTAGGATGTTGTCCCATTTCAATTAAATGGCCAAATAATTCATCAACATTGGTGAGATTAAAGTTGCCAGCAAGGATAAGGTTTCGATTGATCCAATTACTTCTTCTAACTATAGGATGACAAAACGATATATTATTTCCTCCATGAGTTCCATATCGCAAGTGTCCTAAATAGACTTCACCTACAAACGGAAGATTTTCCTTTGCCCAGGCAATGTCCTTGAGTTGTTCTTCTGAAACAGTATTGAAGTTTCCATAAATCTGCTGGAATAAATGACGCAATGGCTGACTTTTATTGCTTCTTAAGCGATCGATAAATGTACTGCCAACTTTAGGGTCAAATTTAACAGAGGCAATCCCAGCGCCGTCCTGACCACGATTGCGTTGCTTCTGCATTAGGAGGTACAACTTATTGAGGCCGTACAGTGGAGTGCCATACTTTTTCCTGTAATAGCTCAACGGTTTTAATAACCTGACCATTGCAATTCCGCACTCGTGCTTTATGGCATCACTCATGACTTTTCGAATTTTGAGAGACTATTCTAATGAATAATTCACCCAAAGTTAAGACTAATACCTGACACTTGCACAGGACAGAACACATTGGTTATCAACAACTATTAGTAACTTTTAAATCCACGATTTAATCAAATGTAAAAGTGATTGTTAGCATGGCATTTATATACAATAAAAGACTTAATTCTTATTGATTCTGTTGAAATAAATCTTTTTGTTCTTCAGACTTGTGTAGTCGAAATGACTTTCTGTGATATCTTGAAGGACCGTGAGTGGCAATCGCTTCACGGTGGGCTAGTGTAGGGTAGCCTTTATTGCAATCCCAACAGTACTGTGGGTGAGATCGATGCAGTTTCAACATGTATTCATCACGATGGGTTTTCGCTAAGACAGACGCTGCAGCTATCGACATATATTTACCATCTCCTTTGATAATACAGAAGTGCGGAATTCCTGGAAAACGTTTAAAGCGATTACCGTCGATGAGTAGGGTGTCGGGCTTGGTCTTTAGTTTTCTAACAGCCATGTGCATCCCCAGAATACTTGCATTCAGGATATTAATTTTATCAATTTTTCCAGGTGTTACTTTGGCGACATGCCACGCAATCGCTTGTTCTTCGATGATGGGTCTCAATTCATTTCGCTGCTTTTTTGTTAACTGCTTTGAATCATTGAGAAATTCATGCTCAAAATCTGGAGGAAGGATTACTGCAGCCGCAAATACTGAGCCCGCCAGACAGCCTCGTCCCGCTTCGTCGCATCCCGCTTCTATTTTGCCTTCCTGAAAATATTGTTCAAGCATGTTTAATTTTTACTTGCGAATTTAATGAAATTTTACAAATTATTAGTCACCGCAGATTACACAGATTTAAATCCGTGAAAATCTGTGGTGAATAAAAAGATTAAAATCAAATCAGCTCAATAGATGATCCTTGAACATTTGAAATGCAATTGCAATCAAAATAATCCCAAATATCTTACGCAAGGTAGCTATGAGTTGATTTCCCATTTTACTGGCAATCCAATCAACATGGCGAAGAATGAAATAAATTAATAACAGGTTAAGCATAATTCCTCCAAATATACTAGCAGTGTCAAACTCCGTTTTTAATGAAATGATGGTTGTTAATGTTCCGGCACCTGCTAAAATTGGGAATGCTACAGGGACAATACTTCCAGAGCCGCCATCATTAAGGTCATGTCTGAAAAACCGGATACCCATTATCATTTCCAAACCAATAAAGAAGATGATCAGTGCTCCTGCCATTGCGAAGGAAGCGACATCCAAATGAAACAAACCCAGAATAGCCACTCCAAAAAACAGAAAGGCAATCATGAGTAGCCCTGCAGTGGCAGTAGCAGTTGGAGCGTTTAGTACAACGCCTTGATTTCGCATACTGATTAAAACGGGCAGCGAACCAATAATGTCAATTACTGAAAATAGAATCAACGATACAGATAGTACAGTCATCAAAGTCATAATAATTGTAATTATATTTTTTTACAAATGTTATTTCTAATGCTTGTTTTGGAAATTAATATCCAGTTGCATTATGACTACAAATTAAAAGGAATTAAACCAAAATAACAATATGTTGTTGAACACTGAGTCAGTATTACTTATTTTTTACTAAATTAGTGTCAAATTAAAAACAATAAAAGAGTTATGAAATGATAGAATATCAACTTGACCCGATCGACCTGCGAATTATTGAAGAATTGACAGTTGATGCCCGTCTTTCCTTTGTCAAATTGGCTAAAAAGTTAAAGGTTTCTAATACTTTAGTCCATCAGAGAATCAAAAAGTTGAAGGAAGCCCGTATTTTAAACAAGGCTACTTTTTTACTAGACCCGCAGGAAATAGGATATGAGACCTCAGCATTCACCCAATTGATGTTAGCGCACACAAAGTATCACCGACAAACGGAAATTGCGTTGAAGGATATTCCTGAGATTGTCGAATGTGTAAACATCGCTGGGAGATATGCGATCATGGTAAGGATCTTTGCCAGAAACAACATGCATTTGCGAGAAGTGATTTATGAAAAGATTCATACGCTGGAAGGTGTAGAAGGGACAAATACTATTATGGTCTTCGAATCTGCATTTTCCAGACAACTCCCCGTTTCAAAAATCAATTATGAACAATAGTGGTGAATAATTCGGGGCATAAAAAGGAAGTTCTGAAAAACAGAACTTCCTAAGGTATTGAAGCTTCTTTCAAATAATTGATAGCGTCAAAGTCGTGTTAGTCAATAAAATAGTATCTTTTGAAGGATTGATTGGTTATTTCTAATAGGAAAAAACTACTTATAAGACTTGCATCAAGTTAAAATAGTTGCATGACTAAAAAATTGAATTTGAGCCATATAAAACACGCGACAATTCATATATCAGTATGATGCCTCCGTAAAGTCGATTTTTGTAGAACTTTAATCACTTTTTGTTAACGTTGACAGTGTTGCCTATCGCGGCATAACAATGAATTCAACCCTTCTGTTTTTCGCTTTGTTTTCAACACTATCGTTTGCGACAATGGGTTCTGATTCTCCTGCACCACTTGTCTGGATATACTTACGATCTAAACCTAATTCAATCAGATATCTAGAAACTGATTGAGCACGGCGTTCAGACAATCGAAGGTTGTATTCCGCTTCACCCTCATCATCCGTGTGTGCTCGGATAGTTAGGGTAGCGGGGCAAGGTTTGAGTAATGTCGCGATCTTGTTTAGCAGTATCTTGGAATCAGCAGTAAGCGTTGCCTTGTTTTTTTCAAAGCGAATAGATTGTCTTGCCGACCGAAGTAATCCTTCTGGTAATCCACAAGGTATTGCATCTTTCGTTACTGTGGTTTTTACATCCTCATTAGTGGCTTGTTCCGCTTGCTTTGCTGCTTCAAGATCTGCTAGGCGTTTAGTTTCTAGAGCAGCGAGGCGATCCTGTTCTGCAGTTCTGTTTGCTTGTTCTGTGGCAAGACGTTCTGCTTCCTGTTTAGCTTTTAACTCCGCATCGATTTTGGCTTGTTCCGCTTGCTTTGCTGCTTCAAGATCTGCTAGGCGTTTAGTTTCTAGGGCGGCGATGCGATTTTGTTCTGCAGTTCTGTTTGCTTGTTCATTAGCGAGACGTTCTGCTTCCTGTTTAGCTTTTAACTCCGCATCGATTTTGGCTTGTTCCGCTTGCTTTGCTGCTTCAAGATCTGCTAGGCGTTTTGCTTCAAGAGCAGCGATACGATTTTGCTCTGCAATTTTGGCAGCTTGATCAGGTACAGTAACAGGTGGCGTATTGATTGTAGGTGTATAAATAGAGGAGCTTCCTCCTTCTTCAATAAAAACAGAGACTCCATTTGGCGCAAAACCATCATTGAGATCTTTCATGCCTTGTTCATTAAATGGACATCCGTTATATCTAGTACCTCCAAATAGGTTGGGGCAAACATCTTTATCGTCAACAATACCGTCCCCATCTTGATCAGGACATCCTTGACCAGACCAATGGCCAGGTAATGTTGGACATTGATCTAGCTCGTCTTCTACCTTGTCATTGTCTTTGTCGGGAGCAGCAGATTGAGGGCAACCTTTATTTGCTTGTGAGCCGAACGTTGTAGGACATTTGTCCAAAGGATCAGGCACCCCGTCTTTATCTTGATCAAGGCAGCCATTTAAGCTTGCGAGTCCTTTTTTTCTAGGGCATAGATCGTCAGAATCTTGGACACCATCTTCGTCCATATCCGGACAACCAGTTTTACTTTTAGATGCAGCGATCTCTGGACATTCATCTCTAACGTCAGGGATTCCATCTTTGTCTGTATCTGTTTGATCCGAAGCTTTTCGTCTATAGTTTCCTCCTTTTAGGTTAATGACAAACCCTAGGGAGTGCTGTAAGTAGCTTTCTGAGTTAGCAACACCTAAATTGTAGGAAGATTGCACTACTAAATAACCCGCATCTTTAAACTTGAATCCAATACCAGCGCCAAGGGGTGCAGAGATACCTAAATCTGCAGTTTTGTATTTATTGACACCGATTCCTGCCTTAAGAAATGGCATAACGAAGGAATTTTTCTTCAGTAAGAACCCGTTATTCGCTTTAACTTTTATGAAAGGATTGGCATTGTAAAAGAAGTCTCTCCAAAGGCCACCATTATCAGGGTTGTTTTCTCCTGCAGGATGCCGCAAAATTGCAGTAGACCCTTCTAGACCGACATCAAGGAGATTACTAAAATGTCGATTTATCGAAAATTGAACACCGTGTTCATATTCTCCCAAGTCTAAAAAAGAGGAGTCAAAACCGGCATAAAAACTAAAGGTGCTCGGGTGAATACCTATTCCCCACTTGTCTTTGCTATTTTGAGCGAAACAAGCACTGCCAAAGAAGATGAAGGCAGTTAGAATTATAACGATACGTTGCGTCATGTTCTTGTTTTTCTGACAGTCTTTAATCTGTCTGGTTCCTATTGGATCGTATCACAAAATACAAAAATTAATGCCTTTTACGAATCAGTGAATAAACTTTTCATATTAACATTCTGAGAAACATGGGATTCAATTTCATCGATAGAGATTCTAATTTGTTTCAACGAGTCTCGTTCTCTAATAGTTACGGTATTATCTTCAAGAGTTTCAAAATCGACGGTAACGCAATATGGAGTGCCGATGGCGTCTTGCCTTCTATACCGTCTTCCGATGGCGTCTTTTTCATCATATTGACAATTAAAAGCAAATTTAATCTTGTTGTATACTTCCCGTGCTTTAGTTGTCAATTCTTCCTTGTTTTTGACCAATGGTAACACTGCACATTTTACTGGAGCGAGTGCAGGGTGTAGTTTTAAAACAACCCGTGTAGAGTCCTTACCCTTAGCATCAGGGACTATTTCTTCTTGCAAGGCATATCCTATTGTAGCTAGGAACATACGGTCACAACCAATGGATGTTTCAAGCACGTATGGCACATAACTCTCATTGAGTTCAGGATCGAAATACTGTATTTTTCTGCCAGAGAGCTCTTGGTGTTGCGATAAGTCAAAATCTGTTCTGGAGTGAATACCTTCAATTTCGCGGAATCCGAAGGGGAATTCGAATTCTATATCTGTTGCTGCATTGGCGTAATGCGCTAGTTTTTCATGGTCGTGAAATCTCAATTTCGTGGTAGGATGTCCTAGAGCGAGGTGCCACTTGAGTCTGGTTTCTTTCCAGTGTTCGTACCATTTCATTTCTGTACCAGGGCGGATGAAGAACTGCATTTCCATTTGTTCAAACTCCCGCATTCTGAAGATAAATTGACGAGCGACGATCTCATTTCGGAATGCTTTTCCGATTTGGGCAATTCCGAAGGGTATTTTCTGTCGTGAGGTTTTCTGTACATTGAGGAAGTTGACGAATATCCCTTGAGCGGTTTCTGGTCTAAGGTAGAGTTTTCCCTCTTCCCCAGCGATAGTACCTAATTGCGTACTGAACATGAGGTTGAACTGTCTGACATCTGTCCAGTTTTTCGAACCACTTTCAGGGCAGGCGATTTCTAGCTCCTCAATTAGAGCTTTGACATCACCAAGATCTTCTTTGGTTAGACTATCGTTCATACGACTGATAATCGTGTCAATTTTTTTCTGGCGGTCTACGATTCTCCCATTCGTGTCACGGAATTGCTGTTCATCGAAGGCATCTCCAAACCGTTTACGGGCTTTCTCGACGTCTTTTTTAATTTTATTTTCGATTTTTTCGCAATACCCTTCAATCAATACATCTGCGCGATAGCGCTTATTAGAGTCTTTGTTATCAATAAGGGGATCATTGAATGCGTCGACATGTCCAGAAGCTTTCCAGACTTTGGGGTGCATAAAAATCGCAGCATCTATACCTACGATGTTTTCATGCATATGCACCATTGATTGCCACCAGTATTTCTTGATATTATTTTTTAGTTCTACACCATAAGGGCCGTAATCATAAACAGCTGCTAGTCCATCATAAACTTCACTAGATTGAAAGATGAAACCATATTCCTTGCAGTGGGAGATCAGTTTTTTAAACTTGTCGTCGTTATTCTTCATAATTTTGCAAATATATGGCTTTAACCCAGATTATGCAATAGAAATTGACTACAACAACTAATTGATTGTTTCTGAGCAAATTACTTGATTTTTTGTACTCGACAGCTTCACAATAGATGAAAATTGAAGCGATATTCTTTATCAGGGATTAATTTTTTTAGAAATCTAGTGTACTTATTAAAGTGGAGGTATTCGAAAACTACTTGTTGCTTTATCAACATAGCCATTGGCTATTTTTTGATCATGACGTGGAGAGTGAAAACAGTAGACGTATTGCGAGAATTGAATCAAGAATTACCCTATAAAAACGAAGAATTAGAACGATTTGTGTATGCAGTATCCCACGATTTGAAATCTCCGTTAAGAACTATCGCTGCTCCAACGAAGGATTGATAGCGGCCAAACGGAATCTGTTCAAGAGTATACTAACTTTATCATCAATGGTGTAAATAGAATGACTACCGTTATTTAGGATATTTTGAACTATTCTCGTTATGGTAATTCAAAGATTCAATTTGAACAAATCCCGTTAAAAACACTTATTGAAGAAGTGAGAGAAGGTGTCATTGCGGAAGAAGAAAAGAAGAATGTAGTGATTGACTTGTCAACCAATCTCCCAGAACAAATTGTTGGTAATACAACACAAATCAAGCAAATATTCCAAAATCTGATAGAGAATGCCATCAAGTATAATCTAAGCGAGGATAAAAAAATCTGGATTGATTATCAGGCGAGCAAGCAGTTTCACAACTTTGAGATCTCAGACAATGGTATTGGGATTAACCTCCAGTATAAGGAAAAGATATTTGAACTGTTTCAGCGACTGCACCATAGTCATGAGTTTAATGCGACAGGAATTGGCTTGGCTATCTGTAAGCGGATCATAGAAAATCATAATGGAACCATTGATGTTAAAGAGCGCACAGGAGGCGGCACCGTGTTTCAATTCCAAATCAAAAAACAGTTGTTAAAAACGAGTTTCTGACTTACTCCCTAACAATTGCAGGAATCCGCGCTGCGCGCATTGCCGGTAGTACGCTTGCAAGCAATCCGATAAACAGCACCGTAAAAAAGATCAGTATAAAGTCTGCAAGCCGCATGCTTACAGGGTAGGCCTGAACGATAAATGCGTCACCGCCTTCCAGTGCTACAATTCCAAACTGCTGCTGCAGCAATACCAGTACAATGGCTATCGCAAATCCGATCCCCAGCCCAATAAACGTCAACATAGTGCCTTCCGTTAGAAAGATGGTGCGAACCATATTGGGTGTTGCGCCAAGCGATTTAAGAATTGAGATATCATGCTTTTTCTCTATCACCAGCATCCACAGACTACCAATCATGTTGAAGGCGACCAGTAAAAGGGTAAATGTGAGAATCATATACGCCATCCACTTTTCTAGCTTCATAATGCGGAAAAACGCTTCATCTTGTTCGTAGCGGTCTTTCACAGCGTATTCAGGACCGAGAATCTCCTTTATTTTTGATATTGTTGGAGCACTGTTGACTAAAGGATCCAATTTAATCTCCAGGGCACTGACTTCTCCACCTTTGTAGCTTAGTAAATCCTGCACAAAAGAAAGCGATACCAGTACATACTGATCGTCGAAATCACTTTGATAGATGGCGAATGTGCCAGCAGGAACCAGTTTTTTCTTTTTCAGTGGAGAGCTCATCGGTGACGTGCTTGCCGTACGTCGTGGCATGTAGACAGACAACGGACGAAAAGCGTCACGGACATTGACACTCAATTTGCCTTCCATGCCTTGACCTAGAACGGCATAGTATACAGAACCTTCTTTAAGCGCATAGCTACCACGCATGACGGAGGTGTCTATAGCCGTTACTGTTTTATAGTATTCGTCAACGCCTTTTATGATTCCAAAATCATTGTTTTGCCCATACTCGAACATGGCATTTTCCTCTAACGTTTTAGAGATGCCCGTTACGCCTTCCAAGGCAATTATAGTGTTGAGATCTTGCTCTTTAGGGACAAAGACTTTCCCGGTTTCGGGAGTGACTTTTAGGTCAGGATTAAAGGCGTCGTATAATCCGCCAATAAAGTCGCCAAATCCGTTAAATACGGATAAAATAAGGATAAGGGCGACAGTACAGAGTATGATACCGATCACCGAGATTCCGGAAATTATATTGATGGCGTTGGTTGATTTCTTTGAAAACAGGTAGCGCCGGGCTATTTTAAACGGCAGATTCATTGTTGGATGTGTCTCCTTCTTCAGTTTCTTTAGTCTTATCGGCTTCTATACTTTTAAAGACTTTTTGGAGCCGTAACATTTCGTCAAGTGTGTCGTCTTCATAAAATTCAATCAAAGGCACTCTGCGCATATGTCTCTTGACTCTGTGCGCTAGTCCTTGTCGTAAGCGTTTAACTTCTCGCTGGATGGACTCCACAACACTAGTTTTATCTTCTACATTGTATACACTTAGATATACTCTTGCCAATCCTAAGTCTGGCGTCATATTTACGCTAGTCACTGTTACCAGTGCTCTACCATAAATATAGGATCCTTCTTGTTGTAGCACGATACTCAATTCGCGTTGAATTGTTGCCGCAATCTGATTCATTCTTTTAGTCGAAGCCATTTCTTTCTGTTCTGGTTAAAAAATTAAAACTTCTAAAAATTGTGTGGATTCGAGTCCTTTTGAGCCCACTTTTGCAATTTAAAGCTATTTTATGATCAAAACCGATTTATTCACAAAATAGTTTCCAGATGATCTATTATTTGTGAAATTGGTAGAAGCGTATTGAATGCAACTCTACTTGAGAAAGGTGCCGGCAGCAGTCTGTAAAAAAACAAAATGAACGTCTTTAGAATTAGTTGTAGAGAAAAACTCTCCTACTCCTACCTTAGGAGCAAAGGAGTTTTTTTACAGACTGGCAGGCATGGCCCATAATATTAATTATTTGACGTAAAAGAATAATTTATCAGGAATCGCTTAAAAAGAATTTATTTTTCAACCTTTGTGCAACCCCTAACTTTGTGGGTTGTTATTAGGATTAAACACACTGACCATTGAACTTTACTGACACACATAGATTGATTGTAGAGGCCTGTCAAAAAAATGACAGGAGAGCGCAGCAAGAATTGTATCAGAACTATTCAAAGGCCATGTTTAATATATGTTTGAGAATGCTCAACAATAGGGAAGATGCGGAAGATATGTTGCAGAATATATTCGTAGATGTGTTCAACAACATTCATAGGTTTGAGTTTACAGCCTCTATAGGTGCCTGGATCAAGCGGATCACGATTAACCGATGTATCAACTTCTTGAAGAAAAGGAAACTGACATTTGTAACACTGGAAGACAGAACCATCCAGGCTAGTAAAAATCCGGTATCATTTGAGACAAAATCGTTGAAAGTAGCGACCATCAAACGAGCCATGAGACAACTGTCAGACGGTTATAGAGTTGTGTTTTCACTGTATATGTTGGAAGGGTACGACCATAGAGAAATAGCAGAGATATTGGGTGTTTCTGAATCAACTTCAAAGTCCCAATTAAATAGAGCAAAGAAAAAATTGAAATTAATTATTGAAAACGAAATGATCAATAATGAAAGATAACTTAAAAGAATTTATGGATCGTCACAATGACGATTTTAATAGTGAAACGCCACCAGACATCTGGAACCAGGTAGCAGATCAGCTGTCTTCAAAGGAAGAACGGAAGGTAAAACGGCTGTGGGTAAAGCACTTGGTCAGGGTTGCTGCTGCAGCTATCCTACTGTTTGGTCTAGGTGTATTGGTTGGGCGTTTTTACATTGCTGATCAACAACACTACGCTGTGGAAACACAAATAGAGTTGAAAGACATGACCACTTTTTATACCAAGCAGGTCAATGAGCGAATGCATTTGTTGGATGGTGCACCAAAAGACAAAAAACTGATTAAAGACCTAGAAGAATTAGAAACAACCTTTCTAAAATTAAAAGCGGAGTTAGCTGAAAACGCTAATGATAAACAAATACTGGAAGCAATGCGACAAAGCTACCAGGCAAAATTAGAAATTCTGGATATCGTCATCTCCAGAAAAGTCAATAAGTCGCCTAAAATTAAACATTTATAGTCATGAAAAATTTATCTGACACTTTATTCATAATCCTAGCATTGTGCTTGATGTTTCAAAGCACCCTGAATGCAAAAGTACATAAAGAGTTTACGAAAGTAATCGAGAAAGAACATACCATTGGGCAGGCTGGTGAACTGGACATCGAAAGCAAATACGGAAACATCAACGTTACCACCTGGAACAAGGAATCTGTTGCTGTGAAAGCAGTTATTACAGTTAAAGCAAAATCAGAAAGCGATGCCAATGAGCTGTTGGAGTACATCAATATTGAATTTCAAGAGGGAAGCAATTATCTCAAGTGCTTGACTATCAATAGTTTTCAAGAAAACTATACGTGGAAGGATTATCTGCCTTGGAATATCTCAAACTACAAGACACTCGAATACAGCATCGAGTATACTGTTCAAATGCCACACAGTGCCGACCTCAATATCGAAAACAAACATGGGAATATCGGCCTTGCAGACCTTGGTGGATCTGCAGACATTGAACAAAAATACGGAAACCTGTCTGCTAAGGATATCAAAGGTAATTTAAAGCTATATTTAAAACATGGAAATGGAACAGTTGGTTCTGTTGCAGATCTAAGAGGAGAACTAGGATATTCCAACTTTACGTTGAATAAAGCCAATGTTGTCAACTTAGAGTCCAAACACTCAAATGTAGAGATCAAAGAAGCTATTACCCTACAATTAGAATCGAGATATGACAATTTTGAAATCGGTACAATCGAAGAAATTAATATTGATTGCCGATATTCAGACTATGATATTGAAAAAGTCAGTCGACTAACAATTATTGCCTCGTATTCTGACATTGTCCTACAACATCTTGACGAATCCGTTCAGGCAGAACTGAAGTATGGAGACTTTGATGTTCGTGATCTGAAGTCCTACTTTAAAGATATCAGTATCATTAGTAGTTATACAGATGTTGATATTGATATAGACGAAACCATTGAATTTGATCTTGATGTAGAAGGAGAACATCTGGATGTTCCGGAAAAACTATTTAAGTTAAGGTCAGGCATATTTACAAGCGCTACTACGTTGGTCATCAAATCTAAGATAAAGGAGGTGAGTATCAAAACTAAAGAAAAGGTCCAAGGAATACCTCGTATTAAAGCGATTATGAAATATGGAAGTTTTAATGTGCAATAATTTTGGTTTAACCCGATTGGGTTTTTCAAATCAACACGCTTCAAAGTAACCTATATCTTTCAACGCAAGCACAAAGCCAAATGGTCTAGAAGATCACCTTCAAACAACACCACAAAATGAAAGGAATAACACTACTACTGGCACTTTGGGCACTATTTCTTGATACGTCTGCCCAGGAAACAGAACATCAAGAAAAGATTAGAAAAAATGCGTTCCAATTGCAAGCAGGTGCAGAAGTTGGCTATTTCAAAGACAAGAACTTTTCTCCATTAAACTATTCTAATAATGGTGTCGCGTTACGACTTGGCTACCAACGGGAACTCAATAAGGAGCATCAACTGTTTGCTACTATTAATACTCAAGGTTGACTACTGATGTATCTGAGTTCAACCGTGCTGACAGCTATACTATTGATGTGATGATGGGCTACTTACATCATATTCCTGTGAATGCTTCGAAATTAAAGCTGCACCTAGGAGGGCAATACCACTCCTGCCTAGATCTCGTTTTTTATAGTGGGACAAACGCTGTAACCTTTTTCGGACTTCACAGTATTGATTTGCTAGGGAAAGTGTCCTGGGAAATATCTGATAAGCATCTCCTACAAGGAAGTCTTGCGTTACCAGTGGGGGATTGAATAGTAAGTTTGTTCAAACAACACCTCCCAGATTGTCCGCATCCTTGAAATAATATAGGAATGAGAAGGAGTGGTGTCCGGTTTCAAGCTACAACTACTGAAACTGGTATTTTCGCTTACCTATGCTGAAATTACATAAGAACCCAAACTAATCAATCAAACCCAAGATAACAGTCTAAGAATTAAAATCTGATTGAATAATTCGCAACTTTTTTACTTATATTTCGTGAATGATATAACAATCTTGTTGTTCTATATGATGAGAATGACAATCAGCATTGAATTAATTATCATTATTCATGTTAAAAATTTAATTTTGAGGGGAAAACAATTAATAATGCTGGTTTTCGTTTCTTAGGAGGATAACTACCAAACGCTACTTAAAATTTATAAATGAAATCGTTTTTATATTTTAGTCTTATCATATGCAGTGCAGTATTGATGGTGCATCCCTCTTGCAAAAAATTGTCTATTACTACAGATCCGGATGATATGCTGGAATTCTCAGTAGATACACTGAAATTTGATACGGTGTTTACCACTAGAGGAACAATTACTAGAGATTTTAAAGTGTTTAACCGCAGCAGTAGTCCAATCATCATTAGTGATATTGAGCTTGCAGGTGGTGGTAACTCCCAATACAGAATCAATGTTGACGCCGTATTGGGATCTGAGCACCAAGAAGTGAGAATTGAGGCCAAAGACAGTATTTATGTGTTTGTAGAAGCCACGATTGACCCCACAATGATGGACGCGCCATTTCTGATTAAAGATTCAATCATTTTTGTGACCAATGGGAATGTGCAGCAAACAAATTTAGAAGCTTATGGGCAAGACGCTAACTATGTCGGAACATCTGGAGCGCTTTCAGTACTGAGTTGTCAAGGAGCAACTACCGTTTGGAATGATCCCAAACCATATGTCGTGCTTGGGTTCTTGCTGGTAGATAGTTGTGATCTTATTATTGAAGCGGGAACTGATATTCACTTCCAAGGCGGAACCGTCACCACTCAAATTGATGGCGAAACAGTAAGATTGCCTAGTGGTGTGTTGTTCGTTACAGGCAATGCCCACCTTGAAGTTAACGGAGCACTCAATAATCCTGTACGGTTTTTAACGGATCGCATCGAACCTGAGTTTCGAGATATTGCTGGGCAGTGGGGCGGTATATTCCTGGATGGTGGAAGTACTGGAAACACATTTGACTTTGCAGAAATCAGAAATGCTAATGTTGGCATTCGTATCGACTCTGCAGCTGATTTAACGATCACAAATTCTAAATTGTCCGACCTTACTAATACAGCATTGCTAGGAATCCAGTCTACGATTACGGCAATCAATTGTCTTATTTATAACGTTGGGAAACATAATGTTCAAATGGAAAACGGTGGAACTTATAACTTCTATAATTGCACGTTTACAAATGAAGGAAGTAATCATTCAGACCCAATTATAAGAGCTAGTAATTATTTTGTCTACCCACAACCAGATGGCACTGGTTTTTTGGTCCAAAACCAAGCAGATGTTTATTTCGAAAATTGTATCTTATATGGATCGCGTTCAGACGAAATTCTACTAGACGATCCAGAAGAAGTCACAGAAGCACTTAACTATAGGTTTGAGCACTGCATCATTGCAGCGGACACCTTTAACATTGCCACACCAAATTTTGTGAATGCCATAGACGCAGATCCGCTGTTTGCGGATGCTACTGAATTCGATTATCGGATTGATACCATAACCTCTCCTGCAATTGGCGCAGGACGTGCTCCTAGTGTGTCAGTTCCCAATGATTTAGATGGCAATGCTCGTGGCAATCCTATTGATATTGGTGCCTATGAGTTTCAATAAGCTAGACGGACAACAAATGCTTTACCAGCGCAGTCATTTTAGGCTCTGCTGAAGCCGCTACAGCAATAACGCTTTCCAAAGTAGTTTCTGTCAATTCCTCAATAGGATAGCACTTGTTGGTGACCACAGAGATCACCATGACAGGGATATCCATATGTCGAGCAACCAATACTTCAGGAACAGTTGACATTCCAACTAAATCGCCACCAATGATATGCATGTAGCGATATTCTGCAGGCGTTTCCAAGTTAGGGCCTTGCAGACAGACATACACACCTTCGTGTAACAAAATATTATTCGCTTTCGCAAATACTTGGGCTTTTAACCTAAGGTCTCGATCATATGTATACATTAAATCAGGAAACCGTGGACCAATACGCTCGTCGTTGGGGCCCGTTAATGGGTTGGCTGGTTGAAGATTGATGTGATCTCTTACCAAAACCAAATCACCTGCTGCAAATGATGGATTGAGTCCTCCTGCTGCATTGGAAAGAATAATCTGCTGAATGCCTAAATACTTTAAAACCCGAATAGGGAAGGTGACCTCCTTCATACTGTATCCTTCATAATAATGGAAACGGCCGGCCATCACAGCTACTGGATGATCGTTGAGCATCCCTAGAATCAGTTCTCCTTTATGGCCTTCGACTGTAGAGATGGGGAAATGGGGCAATTCTTTGTAACTAAATCGCTTTATGATCTCTATTTCTTCGATTAGCTTTCCTAAGCCTGTGCCCAGGACGATACCGGTAGTTGGCTGCAGATCTGTTTGCTTTCGAATGTACTTTACGGTCTCCTTTATTTTTTTAAATAGTGCCATAGGTGTTTAGAAATTTTATTGACGTTTTTTACTAGGATGATTCAGGAACAACACGAAAGGGTAAGGAGATGGTTTTCAACTCGTGTCCTCCTGCTGTGGTAAAAGTTTCAAATGTGCCTCGGTCCTTGTGATAGGGGAATTCTTCTAGCGCTTCAAGTTCAAGGATTTGCGAAATGCATGTGTCATGTCCTTCAACTAATTTCAACCACGCTTCACTAGTTTTGGTTTTGAATAGTGCAATGACTTCTTGTCTAGGAAAATAATCACCGAAAAGCTCTAGAAAGTTTTTTCGTTTCCATTCTGGCTTTTCAACTAACTCACAGAAGGTATTCCAGAATTTCATTTCAAGAGCGCCCACTGCTAGCCAACGTTGATCGGCACACTGATAAACCATGTAGTTCGTGGCATTAATACCGTTAAACAGGTTGACTTTTTTATGGTCTAGGCCGCTACTGTATAAGCTATAAGGCAAGGAGAGTAGTGGCAGGACAGCATCACATAGCGCAATATCCAGATAACTCCCTTGTTTGGTCTTCAATCGCTTGATCAATGCTCCTTGTATTGCAATTGCAGCGGCGTAAGAACCACTCACGTCTGCAATCTGTGCTGCTGGAACATTGGGTTTGCCCGTCTCATCTTTCAGTAAACTTAACAAGCCACTATAGGCCAAATAGTTGATGTCGTGTCCAGCAGCTGAAGCGAGTGCATTATCTTTCCCATAACCTGAAATGGAGGCATAAACGATTTCAGGATTAACAGCTTTGACATGTGTGTATCCTAATTCCCAGGCATCCATGACTCCTGGACGGAACTGCTCCACTAGAATGTCAGCGGTTTTAATGAGTTTCAAAACTTCTAGTCTACCTTCAGGCGTATTATAATCGATTGATATCAACTGTTTGTTATGGTTCAATTGGTGGAACAACACACTGACTCCTTCAATTTGGGATGGCCCTTCTCGCACAAAATCAGTTCTCTTTGGACTTTCTATCTTGATAACGGTTGCTCCCATTTGAGCCAACATGTGTGTTGTGACTGGTCCGGGCAACAATCTTGTGAAATCTATAATCCTGATTCCTTTCAATAAATCCATTAATATGATTTTAACGCAAAATTACGAAAATATATTCATCGTATTAGTATTGACAGTGTTCGAATGATGGCACTTTTTGGCGTGTGTAAGAGCTTTTTAGATCAAAATTCAGACAATATATACGATTTAACCAACGATTAGGTGGTGTTTTAAGAACTTTTTGCATTTAAATATTGCTTTTACAAGAAAATTGAAATATATTGTGACTTAAGGGTTAACTTATGCATTCCCACTCCCTTAATCTTCAACTAAACCAACACGTTAAGCCAAGAAAAGGTCTATGTATTAGACTTTGTTTTATTGAACACGGTTCAATAAATAAAAATATATGCACTTTTCAAAGTGTAAAGTTGTTAGTTAGTCATTAGAATGGCCCGTGCTCCCTTATAAAGTTAAGGAACACGGGTTTTTTATTGTACATCCAATGGTTATTTAATTTGTAGATTTCCAAATCTAAACTTCGTTGTCATTTGTGCGTATAGGATCAAACTGCCATTCTTAACGGACTGACTAAAAAAGCGAGGACAGATAAACAGTTTGGGCTGGGAAGACTTCAGAAACTTCTCACTTGTAATTGTGCCTCGGTCTGAGATTTTAGTCTTTATGATTGGATTGGATCTACTTGGAAACCGCCCTTTATAATAGAATAGGTACGTATCGCCGTTAAAGTTAAAAGCGGAGTAGGCTCCCATTCGTTGTTGTGTAAAGCTAGTTGTTAGTTTTGTTTTGATCACTTTTGTGAACATCATACGTCCAGTAGAAGACAATTTTATTACCAACAGATTGCCGTAGGAGTGTGGTTCAGGACTTGAGTCATCTATCGTCAATAAGCGAGTCAAGGGATATCGTCCGTAAAGTGGTGTTCGGTTTCCTTCTTGAATACATAGAGTGATAGCGCCGTCATCTGAAAGTAAAACATTATTTAGATAGACCTGTCTAAGTTCTTTCAAAGGTTCTACTTTTCTCTTTTCAATAAACTCTCCGATGATCTCTAGCGGTATGTCATCAGAATAAAGTCGCTTATATTCATTGTGATAAGAATCAATTTCAAGCAGCAAAACCCCTTTTACAGTTGAATAATTGGCAGTACCATTATACAGCCCAGTCGCTAACACTCTGCCTCGATCGATCTTTAAGACCAGGTCAACAATAGTCAGTCCCCAATATTCTAGGTTTTGTTCTCTAATTCTTTTGCCTTGCAAATCAAGTATAAAGAGTTTGATTGTATGTCCTTCAAAGATGTCAGTGGCTTTATCAAAGATCTGAGTTCCCAAAAACAGTGTTCCATCGTTGCCAACAACCATACTTAAGAGATGAAATGATTGACCAGTTGAGAGTTCGTAGTCTTCCCGTTGCCAACTAATATTCAGTTTTGTGTCTAATGAGATGATAGAGACATTGTTTGGCGCATCCGCCGCATTTCCAGAGATTTCTTTTTCTAGCAAGGTGACCACTAAATGCTTATTATCCTTAGAAATGGTATAATTGAATGTTTTTGGATCAAAGTCAGTGCGTGTCACTTTTTCACTAGAAAACAATTGTTTTTTAGCACCGAAAGTACCATCTCTCTTACTGATTTTCTGAATATTGATGATGATTTCCCCACTTTCAGATTCTGATTTTGAAACAAACAACAACTGATTGTCAAAATGTATAAATCGAACATATTCGTCTTCAATTTCAATGGAGTATACTTGGTTGCCGTTATGTCGAAAGGCTCTTAGTATAGGTTTCGATTCATAATAATAACCATCATACCCAGACCATGTATAAAACTGATCCTCATCTTGAGCAATAATGATATTTGCCAATACATTGCCTCCTTTTTTATGGATATTTCCCCAATTCGCAGACTGGAAATTAGTAGTATATTCATTCTTTTTCTTTCTTGAAAAACCGAAACCACCATCGTCTTGAGCGACAAGCAGATGACAGCAGAAAAAAAGAATAATAATGAATAAAATTTCTCTCATTGAAAATGATTGATGTCAAAAATAAGATTTACGATTGACTATCTAAATTTTTTATTCAAATTGTTATGCCAAATTAGTCGTTGTAACTAATTTCTAATACAAATTTCTGGTTTATAATCCTGCCTTCTAGTGCTATAAATTGACTGTTTTGCTACATATACTGTGCTTCCTGCTTCCGAACGCTTGCCCAATATATGATCAGCTAATCCACTTGTTCGATATCCAATAAAAAAATACACTTAAACCAACTGCGTTTTTTGGGTTAAAATCCTTAATTTTGGTTTTTAAATAAATACAAGGCAAAACAATACTTTTCAGGAACATTAAAGAACAATTAATCCGTATTCATGTCCAATTTCGTAGTATCAGCTCGTAAGTACCGTCCGTCCAAATTTGATGAGGTCGTGGGGCAGCAGCATGTATCGCAAACACTGAAGAATGCGATGAAAAACGATCAATTGGCACACGCATTTCTTTTTTGCGGGCCACGTGGTGTTGGGAAAACAACCTGTGCCAGGATTTTGGCCAAAGTGATTAACTGTTCAAATCTTTCTCCTGAATTTGATGCTTGCAATGAATGTAGCTCTTGTAAATCGTTTGATGAAAATGCTTCCTTTAATATCCATGAGCTGGATGCAGCGTCCAACAATAGTGTCGACCACATTCGAGCATTAGTAGAACAGGTGCGGTTTCAGCCACAACAAGGGAAATACAAAATCTATATTATAGATGAGGTCCACATGTTGTCGCAAGCGGCATTCAATGCCTTTCTAAAAACACTAGAGGAGCCACCACCATACGCGATATTCATCCTCGCAACTACAGAAAAACATAAGATCATTCCTACGATACTTTCCAGATGTCAGATTTTTGATTTTTACAGAATTCAAGTGCCAAACATCATGGAACACCTTCAACACATTTGCAAAAGCGAGGGAATTGTTGCAGAACATGAAGCACTAAGAATCGTAGCACAAAAAGCGGATGGTGCATTGCGAGACGCCTTATCTATTTTTGACCGACTTGTTAGTTTCTCAGGAAAGTCATTGACCTATGATGATGTTATTAAGAATCTGAATATTCTTGACTACGACTATTTCTTCAAGATCGTAGATGCAATGCTGATGGAAGACTTGTCAGCAGTATTAAATGTATTTAATGAAATCGTTGCCAAAGGCTTCGAACCAGATATTTTCATCAACGGATTTGCAGGACATCTTAGGAATGTTCTAGTATGCAAAGATCCTCAAACCCTACATTTGCTGGAAGTTGGAGACAATATTAAAGAACGTTATGGGCAACAAGCCAATATAGCCAGCAAGTCTTTTCTCTTGTCAGCATTAAGTATTGCTAATGATTGTGATGTCAATTACAAAATGGCAAGAAATAAGACCTTGCATGTAGAAATGGCTTTGATTAAAATGTGCTACATCAATCGCGCAGTACAGATTGCAGGAATACAGTCTGTAGAAGGCGCCGAGAAAAAAAAAGTCGTGACTTAATTGCAAATCAGTTTGTAAGTTCTAATACGTTACCAGCTACAGAAGCGAAGAGCGCCGTCAGTTCAACAGTAATTACCCCCGTAGAAAATACTGCAAATAGTGACATGAGTACACCAGTCACCAGCCTACAGGAAACAAGTCCTAAGGTAACAATCCCACAAGAGACTAGGCCACAAGAAACCCGCTCTTCAGTTGTGTCACCACCTAAAGTGGAAGAAAAATCGATTACCACATCTAGTACTACAGACAAACCATCTAATATTGCCGAGGAGCCAGCAGCAGATGGGCCATCGCTCAAGTCTTTCGCTAGTTTAATGCAAGAAGTAGAGGCGGAGGATGAGAAAACAGGCCATACAGAAACAAATCTAACACAAGAAGCATTAGACAACGGAATTTTAGAATACATAAAGACAATAGAACTGCCTAGTGTTAGAGTCCGATTTGAAAACGCCAAGTTCGAAATAGATGAAGAAAAGATAACCGTAACAGTTGCTAGCACACTCGCTAAAGGAACGCTTCAATCACAAAGCGATTTCCTGCCATTTCTAAGACAACAGCTAGGCACTGACAACCTGCTATTACTGGTAAATATTGACTTAACATTGCAGGAACAGCAGAAACCACAGCAAGAAGCGCCAAGAATACTAACAAACAAAGATAAATACATCGCCTTGAAAGAAATTAATCTTGAAGTTGATGAATTGCGGAAACGACTAGACCTGGGATTTGACAATAAATAGCCATGAACAGTTATATCAGCTTGCTCCGCGGTATTAATGTTAGCGGGAAGAACAAAATTAAAATGGCAGACATCAGAACACAGTTGTCTGATATCGGTTTAAGTGACGTCGCCACTTATATTCAGTCTGGCAATATTCTGTTTAAAAGCAAGGAGCAGGATGCTGACTTACTAGCCAATCAGATCAAGGAACTACTGCTATCTGAATACAGCTATGACGTCCCTGTCTTGGTTCGCTCTGCTGATTACTGGAACCGGATTGCTGCCAATCACCCATTTCTCACTACTGGTGAGGAGCCACTCAATCAGTTGTATGTGGTGTTTTTGAAGGAATTACCATCAGCAGAACACTTGGACAGCATCAAGGGATTTACCCACAAGGATGACGTGTTTATGGTCAAAGACGATGCAATTTACCTCTACTGTCCTGGCGGATATGGAGTGACAAAACTCACCAATAACTTCTTTGAACGAAAATTGAAAGTACAAGCCACGACAAGAAATTGGAAAACGGTTTCGAAACTGAAGGAATTGCTTGAAGGCTGAAATTGTAGAATATTTTGGGAACGAATTCCGGCTATCACCATGATGACCTCATAATCAGTTCGCCAGATACAAAGAAGTTCAGCATAGAGATACCATGTTCCAGATTGACTACAACTCTAACTTATATCAAGGGATTGCGTGAAGGGTGGAAGCGGTATGCGCGGACTGCAAGGAGCACATAAGAGCGGACGACCTGACCCGGAGTGTAACGGAGGGGCACGCCCTAACTAAACTGCTGCAGCACCTAATATTAAAAGGATTAACTATATTTGTGCAAAAGTTAAATATGCCTTAAAGAAAGCTATTTGTCATGGAATGGCATTATGTTAGCAATTATAGTATTGAACCAACCCGAAAAGAAATGAGAATTAAGCAATTAGTCTTGAGTTTCGCTGCGATGTTGATTGTTTTCAGCATACAAGCACAACGCGCTATTTTAATGGGAACGATTAGCAATCCAACGTCCTCGTTTGTGAAAGTGAATTATGAATCTAATTTATTGGATGGGTCAGATGTTTCCTATGAAGCAGATCTGGATGGGAAGAATGGTTATATCTTTCTCATGCCACTTGAAGGAATTACGGTGGTCAACCTGTATTATAACAAGAACAACGTCAAAATACTTCTCCGCCCTGGCGATCAACTGACCTTTGATTTTGAGTCTTCTGGCTTTGAAAACAATATTGTGTTTGCTGGAGATGGTGCAAGAGACAACAGATTGTACCATGCCTATAACAAGGAGTTTAATCTGTTGAGTCATCAATATAAATCAGCATTTATTGTTGATTATCCGATTCCTCAGCGGATTTTGGAGAAAATGAAATCTACAGGACCCAACGAATTTGAATCCTTTGTAAAAACAAGCAAGCAGAACGAGTCCAACTTTTATCTGCAAGCCCTAGAAAAATATGGACCTACGATTGAAGTGGCAGAATACATGCAAGACCTGATTGACTATAAGTGGGCATTGATGCGACTTTACTATCCGAATATCAATAAACAAGGATTTGCCATAGAAGACAGTTACTACGACTATCTGAAAACGATAAACCTTTCGAATGAACGCGCTTTTGGTATGAAGGAATACCTGAGTTTTTTGAATGTATTCTCAGAACACCTTTTTGTGGATGCGTTGAAAGAACAAGGGTTGGAAGATGGCAGTTTTGAAGAAAAATATTCTCTTTTGGAACGGTTTTTTACTGGCCCGACCCGAGACTATGTGCTTGCACAAATGCTAATGCGGACAGTCAATCGAGACAACTATGGGCAGATTGCTCATTTGTTTAATTCCTACACGGCAACGGCTACTACTGAAAAACCATTGAGCACGATTCGTAATGCGATTTTACGCTTAAACCAGTTTGGAGAAGGCACGCTAGCTCCTGAATTTCAGTTGACTGATGCTTATGGTACGCAGCGAAATTTGTCTGATTACAGAGGGAAAGTAGTTTATCTAAGTTTTTGGGCGAGCTGGTGTAAACCATGTGTTGCAGAGATTGATGAATCAAGATCCAACCGGATGGCATTGACCAATGACGACATCATATTTCTGTACGTATCTGTTGATCGATCGAATGAAAAGTGGGTGACGGCTAGAAACGCAAATAGCATTGAAGGCGTGAATCTTTGGGCTGGTAGCAGCAAATCTAGTGCAGAACGGGATTATGAAATTACTAGTTTGCCAAGATACTTTTTGATTGATCGAAATGGTCGATTTGTAACCAATTTCCCCAAAGCCAGTGACGCTGAATTTGTAGACCGGGTTAAAGGAATGTTATAAAACCAGAATTAGTCCAAGCTCCGCATTTTTTTGATGAATAAAGAACGAGCGATAAAGATCGATGTTACCCGAACCTGTTAGATTTTTTTTAATAAGAGCGGTCTTTCAGCAATTCACAAAGACATTCTAATAATCTGTTCTAGAGGCGTCATCTGAAATTGGCTAGAACAACTTGGTTGGTTCGCAACAAAAGCATAATGACATTTGGATAAATTAGATCGAAGTCTAGTGCAAATACCGTAGCCCAATATTATAAGTAACACCCGCCCCAGAATTTTTCCCCCACCAGAAATTCGTATAGAGTCCTTCAATTTCTAGTTGATTCGTCAGTTGGTACTTCAAGCCTAAGCCAGACTGTACATAAGCAGAGCTGAACACACCAGAACCAAGCGTAGGCGCAAATTCCGTCATCGCATATGCGGTCAACTTATTCGTTACAAAATAACTAGGAAACACTTTTATGGGAATCGCGAATTGTGAGGACTGTCTGTTTTCGTTTTGAACATCGAGGCGTAAAAGGAAATCGAGCTCAACGAACATATTAAGCTTTGGTCCTAGTCGCGCATCATAAAAGAACTGTTGGAACCACTGCGCGGCATCAAAGTCGATATAAGGTTTAGAGCCATCAGGCGTCCCTTCTAGCATCTTCCCTGTAGGGAAAAACACCATAGTCTGAAGCGACAATCCTTCGATTGGGAATGGCGCATATTTTGCTAAAATTCCAACATTTGTGATGGTTGTTCTAGCATTCACATTGTTCTGAAACCGAAATACATCAAGTGGGGAGGACATTGGACCACGATTGGAAGTACTCCGCATCATAAAATTTATTCCAGCATTTAGTTTTTTGGACACCCCAACATTGAGTTGAAAAATAGCGGAATAGAAGTTAGACCGCCCATTGCTATCATTGATTTTACTACTACTATCAAATATCTTAGTTTGGGTGTATAGGTTGTTAAATAATTTCCATTCTTTCTGCCCTTTTTTTAGTAAGACGGATGGTGTAATTGCTTGAAGATTGCCTCCCCTCGGACTTCCAGGAGAAGCGATGACTGGATTTATACTATTGAGTGACCAGTCGTAAGGATAGTAGGTAGTTTTATAGTCTTTAGGAATCGCTTGATCTCGATACTGATTCAAGAAGTTGATCAGGTTTTTTTCACTGTTAAAGTCTTTGGCGTACCATCTAAAAATTTGGGAGAGCGCCACTGTTTTCTTATCCGTGTTGACTTTCGTGAATAGGGGGTCGTTGATCGCCTTTCGTGTTTGTCTGTCTAGCTGTTGGTTTAGGGTTTCGGGGCGATAGGCTTGCGGTATGATGGGCGGACACCCCTTTGCGCCACAAACTAGTACAAAGTGATATCTAACATCATGATAATATTTAAAGAGGACATCGTGCTCAAGACTGTTGAGTGTTATCACTTCCCTCCCGATGGTATGTTTTGTTTGAGTAAAAAAACCGTTTACATTATTTGTAGATGCCATTGGATAACGATCCATGATACCTTTAATAACCATTATGTTATAGGCATTAATATAGAACGCAATCTTTTCGTTTTCTTCTAGGTCAGAATGGTTAAATGTAGCTACTTTCTCAACCAGATTTTGAAAATTCTTGTTGTTTTCTAATTTTTTATAATGGATAAGATTTGCACTTACATTTTGCTCAAAAAAAACGTCAAGGTCATCCAATAATGCCTCAAAATCATTATTGCCATAATTTGTATTAATGAATAGAAACAGAGCAAACATTAGAGCGATAAATTTCGACATATCCAATTGATTTTAAGTCAAAAATAGGGGAATTTGTCCTTACAAACTGTTCATAAGATGACAAATAACATCATTTTTTTTAGGACTTTGGTATTGCGTTCAATGTCAATAGCTTAGCCCGCTGTTGTTGGGGGAAACACCTATTTGTCACTTTCTATTTTTTTCTTGTCATAATATCGATTCGATTCTAAATTGAATTTTAGTCAAGAACAATATCTTTATTTAAAAAAAAGTAGTATTTTACGTTAGAATTGAAATATTCTTCTCAATTCTACATAACCCAAGAGCCAACCTACTATAAACAAAAAAATTAATATGAAGAAATTCAACACTTTATTTGAACAAAGGGTTAGGCTAATGCTTTTGTCATTTGGCCTGTTTATTAGCGTTCAAGGTTATAGCCAAATTAACCTTAATGATTCTTTAGCATTAGTAGCTATTTACAATGCTACGAATGGACAAAATTGGAACAATAACAATAACTGGCTATCCACTGCTCCAGTATCAACTTGGCATGGGATTACTGTTTTTAATAACAGAGTAAGACAACTATTCCTTAATGGTAACAACTTGGTAGGCACCTTACCACCAGAAATTGGCAATCTATCGGATGTGCATTTGTTTTACATGATTGGAAATCAACTCTCAGGCAGTCTTCCCACAACAATAGGCCAAATGACTAGTGTTCAGGTATTGAATATTCTGGGCAATGATTTTAGCGGTCAAATTCCGACTTCGATTGGAAATCTTGTCAACCTTAGAGAATTATCCCTAAACGGGAATGATTTTTCTGGAATAATTCCCATCCAATTAGGAGCTTGTATCGGTTTAAAGGAGTTAAATTTATCTAAAAATCGAATAACTGGTCCGATTCCCCACCAATTGGGATCACTACCATTATTGGAAACACTAAACCTTAGCTACAACGCTCTAACGGGTAATATTCCTTATCAATTAGGCAAACCTTCTTTTTTACTCAACTTAAGCTTACAATATAACAGCCTTTCGGGTACTATTCCCTTCGAATTGAGTGATCCACCAAACCTATTGGGGCTGACTTTGCAGAACAATAACCTTACAGGATCCATTCCCAAGGAGTTCGGTAATTTAAGTAATTTGTTGGTGCTAGATCTATCCGAGAATCTTTTATCCGGTGACCTTCCTCCTGAGTTAGGTGGTATGACTAATCTCGTAAATCTTTATCTATTTAGGAATTCTATTACAGGAGCATTAACTTCTGGAATGTTTGATCAAGGTGATTTTACTAATTTAAGAGAGTTAAAGATTAATGAAAATATGATTTCTGGCAGTATTCCTTCAAATTTTGGGAACTTAAGCTCCTTGAAAAAATTTATTGCCTACAGCAATAACTTAACAGGAAGCTTGCCAGCTACAATAGGAGATTTAAACAATCTTGAGACATTATATTTATTTGAAAACTTTCTGACTGGTGCAGTACCCGCCACAATAACAAATATCCCCGTCTTGAAATATATTGCTATCAATGATAACCAACTTGAAGACTTACCCGATCTTTCTTCAATGACGAGTATTCAATACATTGATGTAAGAAATAACAAATTTACTTTTGAAGACATTGAACCTAATGTGGGACTAGCGCCAGGAAATAATATATATTCCCCACAACAAAAACTTTGGACCTTTGACACCTACAATGTTGACGTTGGCACCTCAATCACAATCAACTCATTTGCAGGAGGAACTAATAACACCTATGAGTGGTTTTTGGATGATGTGTCACTAGGAACGTTTGCCTCTGATGACTATTCCATCACAAACTTCCAACAATCTGATGCAGGATCCTATCACTGTTTGGTGCGTAATACTATTGTTCCAGATTTAATACTATGTCGTATAAACATCATTCTTAATCTTGATACAGGCTTACCAATTGAGTTGATTTCGTTTACAGCTAAAGAAAACGATTTGTCTATAATGTTAGAATGGTCAACAGCTTATGAAAAAGACAATGATTATTTCTTGCTAGAGCGCTCCAATGATGGCAAACGATTCAGTGAAATTCACAGAATTAACGGTAGGAATGGTGGAAGTGTAACAAACCACTATACCCATCTGGATGAGCAACCAATCATGGGGCTTTCCTATTATAGATTAACACAAGTGGATTACGATGGATCTATCTATCATTCTCCTATAGTTTCTGTTAAATTGGAAAACGGAGAAGGATTTCTATACCCAAATCCAGTTGCGGCAGGACAAACGCTTACCTTTAGAGGTGATATAAAAGGAGATGCAACAGTTTCTATTATTGATGTATCTGGGAAATTAGTCTCTAGCTTTCCAGTCACCTTGTCCGGCAGGTATGAAAACATCTCGATTCCTACCAGGAATCTTGCTGTTGGACTATATACTGTTGTTGTAGAAAAAGAAAGTCATAAGATTACTTCTCGACTATTTGTAAAGTAACGTGTCTATAAAACATTCTAATCCCTGTACGTAATGCATTGCGACAGGGTTTTTTTTAATCGCGCATGACGCAAAAGAATTCATTTTCATGAAAAAAATACTAACTATTTGTTTGATACTTTTACTTTGTAGCCTTGAGTTTATCGCTCAACCCTATGTGAAAATTGGTGGGAAATTGAAAATCACAGATGTCTCTACAGACACCACAAGAGATAGCGTGCTAGTGCGTCAGGCAGACGGTACTGTTGCATCGCGTCCTATCGAATCCTTGTTGGACAGGCCAGCGTCAACCTGCAATTCGGGCTATTATGTATTGCCGCAAAATTTCGACTTTGAGAATATTCCAGCGACACATGCCAATTCGATTTGGGAAATCAGGCATTGCCATGATCTACAAAATGCCAACGTAGACTTGCCTCCTAACGTCGTCCTTAGTTTTAAAGGAGGTCAGTTTACCAATTTTCAGTCACTTACAGGCGATTTGACGGCGATTGATGCCCCAGGCACTCCAATACTCCTTGGAACTACTATTGATGGTACTTGGTCTCTAGGACAAGTAAATGCTGCTTGGTTAGGAGTCGTTCCTTTGCCGGGAATAGATGTTCAGCCTGCCCTTACGAAAGCGTGGCAGTTTACTTTTGATTCTGGAGTGAGAAGGTTGGTCATTCAAGGTGGCAGCTATCATCTTGACACGCCTTGGAGAATCTCAGGCAGCAATGGTCAGTTGCTCCCATTTCAGATAGATGGGTTTGGAGCAATACTAGACAATACTGTTATCGTGGCCAGTCAGGGAGCCAGTTTACGCGGTTTAACAGTAAAGGGGGCACCTCGACACGGATTTGTCTTTTTGCGCGGTCAAGGAGCGGTACACGAACATCTGAATGCAAGGGATTGTGGGTTGGATGGATATTATTTTGGTATTGACAGCGGAGAAGGCAATTATGGCGCTAATTTTCAAGTGACTAGGTGTGTGTTTTCGGGCCTTATGGCGATCAACAATGGTAGACATGGTTGGTTGATGGAAGGATTCTCTACCGCCAACCGATCTTGGTTTAATGCTAATTCAGTGATTAGTTTTGGCTCTATACAGAATACGGGCAAAGGGTTTTACTGGATTGGAGGCAGTGGGCCCAACGGTGGCTCTCAAAACAACTACAACACGTATGTAAATATGAACTGTGAAGGCAATGATGACATTTCAATTGATTTGCCAGAAGGCCGCGCCAACACCTTTATCGGTGGACACTTTGTAGATGCGGACTCCCTAGGCTACACCTTCCGAGCGCCTGGACCGTATAATTTTAGTTTTGGTGGTCGCAATGTCGGTAAGATGGAGCATTCCAGCTTCGCATATGTCAACACAGCAGATTCTGGTGAAGGGGGAATCATTGCACACATAAATTCAGTGGACAAGTTTGCTACAAAAGAAATTACTGTAACTCAGGAACCGTTTATACCAAAAGGATGGTCGATTTTTCCAAAGTCGTTACAGTCAACGGTAGTAGCTGCGGACAATTATAACAACCACCAAGTTACACTAGATCTATCGGCTATTGGCACTGCTGAAAACCTGATGTTACGGATTACACAGTTCGGCAAGCGTAATAACAGTGGAGGCAACTCCAATAAATATGCTTACTCAATTCTTATTCAGCTGGGGACAGATACTGCTGGCAATATCAGTGTAGACTGGAATCGTATTATGGATGATCAAAAGTGTGTGGTCAATACTGTAACGGAAACAGGAGGGCTGATAACGATTGACTTTACGACTACCATTCAGGTATTTAATGGAGGTGTTGGTGTTGTCGAATATCAAAGTCAAAAAGAGATGGACTTCAGGTAGGCCAATTTTCTCTTCACATTAAGGAATAAAAAAAGGAAACTAAACCGTAAGGTACTAGTTTCCTAATTATATTTATTTGGTTAAACTTATCGCTTGTGTCTAAGGTTGTTGATTTCAAGGAAGTGGAATCCAACATCGATGTAGCTTGCGGCTCTGTATCCTAATCGCGGTTCATTTTCTTCTGGATAAAGCTTCAAACAACCACCGGGAGAATCTTTTCCTTCACCTTCCAAGATTGCTTGTAAACCAACGGTTAAGCAACCGCCTGGAGAATCACATGCTAGAAGAATATTGTTTGGTTCATGCCCTTTTTCAATCAACCAATCATAAGCACTTCTGAAATTATCGAGGGCATCGGAAAAGCGTTCCTTCAGTGTGAAATTGTAGTCGACTACTAATGCAGGAAAACCACTATTCAATACTGTAAAGGTGAAATAAGTATCACTTGCTTTAGGGTTATTAGTCAACACATCACTTACTTTTGCGAAAAGTATGATTTTAGATGGCGCTGCGTTTTGAGGGATAATCCATCGTGCATTCAGGCCATCAATCAGTACGTTAGTGTGTGTTAAACCAAATAAATCTGTTGAAGCACTTCTCATCTACTTATTTTTTCGAGTTATTAATAATATGATTGTAAGATAACCGTATGAGTTATCCAACGCTATTGGTATTGGTTTGGTTTGTGACAAAGAAATCTGGGAGTCAAGTTTGATAGTGGTTGATATTAGAGGAAATCCTAAATGAATTAGTAACAAATTTCACTCATTTTAATTTTTCATCAACTGTTTGTATAACGAACAGTTCTTTATTGTTATTGTATACAATTCGAAAAGAATGGATTTGGAAGGAATCTTAGAGTTTAGGTAGTAATTATTCTGTGTCGTGTGAAAAAGACTCGTAATAGTTGATGGTTTCCCAAAAAACCAATTACTACTAACTAGTAGCTAAGCTTTCATCGAATTTAAAGATACAATATAAAAAATTAACATTTTATTAAGGTTTGCAAATATGGTCATTTTGTTATAAGTCGCTAATAAATAAGTGATAACGAAAATTTGAATAATCAAATATAAATTAAACGCAGATTTTAGTTAAATAAAAGTTAACAAAACGTTAGGAAAGTCAAAAAATGTTCTTTACATTTGAAATGCACATATTAAATGACTTACAGGTTTTTATCTTAAACCAAATGAAAGAATGCAAGCCTGAGGCCCTGTCTCAAGCTTGCTTTTTTTGCTCGACAACTCTATACATCCCAATCTTTAGTTGAGGTCCAATACGGTAAACTGGGTAATGTATTTCCTTGACCTTGCCTTTGTTGTTCCAATGTTAAGTCAAAGGTGTCTCGAGACAGGAAATAAGTGGTTTTTTCTTCTTCAAGTTCCCATGAATATCGTTCTTTACCAATTGCTTCGATCTGATTTCGTAGAAGGAATGCAGCATAAATTCCAGAAAACGCGCCCATCAAATGGCCTTCCCATGATATGCCTTCCTGGTCAGGTGATATCCCTAAAAACATACCACTGTAGAGTATTGTGACCACCAATGCCAAAACAATAGATACGCGATCTCGTCGAAACACGCCCACCCAAAACACAAAAGACACCAGACCATAGACAACACCACTCAGTCCGATATGATAACTTGGACGTGCGATGAGCCATACCGAGATACCCGTAAGCAGGTAAATAATAACAAACACAGGAATGGCGACTTTCCGATAGAAGTAAAGTGTCATCGTCCCTAATACGATAAACGGGACACTGTTGGATATGAGATGGGGATATCCAGAATGCAACAACGGTGAGGTAATCACTCCTATAAGACCGGAAAACCTCCTAGGATACAATCCCCATGTCGTAAAGCTCCACCCGTTTACAGATTGCACAATTTCAATAGCAGCAATAAAGATGACAAACAAGATTGGTGGTATCAAACTTTGTATAAATGTCGGTTTCTCTATTTTATGTAAGTCTTTTGTACGCACTCGTGATATTTTATGGTTTAGCCTGAATTGTGCGGCTCAAAACGAAACTACTGCTATGTAATTCGGGTTTAATGTACACATTTTATACACTCTTTGCTTGGTTTTTCGACCAATTGTCGCGAAATGACCCTTTTCCTGTTTCACAACTTTTCACATTTCTCATAGATTATCAGAAGGTAGGCTTAGGGATAGGCGGTGCGGATCGCCGCCCTAGTTGAACAGTAGGCGCATTGAATACCACTCTACTTGAGAGCGTTTCAGAGAACCTAACGGGAATGGGTAGAATAGCTGTGATAAGCCTGAGGCATATATTTTACCATAAGGGAAGCACCTAATTCAACGCATTATCTTATTTACCGAATCGTTTCTTCTTTTTTTTCTTATCGGGATCTTCCTTTTTTACACCTGTCCCATCTTCCAATTTTCGGGAAACTGCAGAATAAGGGCCGATGACAATCTCATCGTCTTCAGATAATCCAGATAATACCTGGATGTAAGAGTCATCTTGGATGCCTGTTTTTACCTCTTTCATGGCCACGCTATCTTGCTGGAATACGAAGACAACCTCTTTGAGTTCTGTTTCTTTGACATTATCGCTATCTTCTTCTTCGCGTGTAGTGACGGCCTGGATTGGGACGGAAAGCACATCTAAAATCTCAAGCGTTTTGATATCGGCACTTGCTGACATGCCAGGTAAAAAGGGACTGCGCCCCATGGCCTTTGCCAAGGTGTTGTAAGAGCTAGGCAACATTCTAATCTTGACAGTAAAATTTGTAATCTGGTCTGTGGTAAGGGTGATCCCAGTATTATTAGCGGAATTGGCGATTTGAGTCACCACTCCTAAGAAGGTTTTTTCTGGATAAGCATCAACCTCGATAGTAGCAGTATCGCCAAGCTTCACACGGATAATGTCGTTTTCACTTACGTCAACCTGCACTTCCATGGAAGCCATATTTGCAATTCGCATGATCTCTGTTCCTGACATCTGAGATGTTCCGACAACACGTTCCCCCTTTTTCAAATTGAGCTTTGAAATAACCCCGTTTACAGGAGCCACGATCCTAGTACGACTAAGATTTTTTTTAGCCTCTCTCAGGTTAGCTTCTGCACTTTCAATATTGGATTGTGCAACATTGACCCGTTCCTTGCCAGAGTTAATAGTGGACTCCGCAGCTGCGATCCTGGTGAACGCGGAAGCGCGATTGGCCTCAAGCGATTTAAGGCTGGCTTGTGCAGACTCCAGTTCTGCCTTAGCCGTGATCCCTTCATCGAAGAGTTGTTGAGCCCTTACCAGAACCAATTGGGCATTTTCGATCTGCGCATCAATTTGTTGAACCTGTGCTTTCGCCTGGTCTAAATTTGATAAAAACTGCCCGGATTGCGAACGCGTATCAAGTGCTGAGGCCTTGGCGCCTTTGAGGACGGCTTCCAAACGTTCAATTTGAGATAAGTATAATTCCTTGTCGATTTGTGCCAACAGTTGACCAGTGCGAACGGTGTCGCCTTCTTTCACTAACAACTGCATGATTTCTCCTGAGACATCGGATGAGATGCCTAATTCTTCTTCAGGGAAGATCCTTCCACTTGCAGTAACGGTTTCAATGATTTTCCGTTTATTGACTTTTTCTACTTTGACTTCTGTTTTGTTTCTGTCCTTAGAAGATTTGCCTCTTACATAAGCGGCTATTGCGAAGACAACAAGGACAGCAAGTAATATCCAGATTAATCGATTTCCTTTCATAGTGTAATTTCTTTACCGGCGTAAAAATCTAAAGCTTTAAGTTGAAATAGTAATTTGTATTTAGCGGTGACCAAGTTCGCTTTAGCAATATCTAAGTTATCTTTGGTCTCAGTGTATTCGAATGATGTTGCTGCTCCCAGATTAAACCGTTTTTCTGTGCTTTCATAAGCTAACTGCTGCGCCTCCACTGTTTTTTCCGAAGCTTTGACCTCTTTTTCTGCGGCACGGGCGTTGGCCAGCGTATTCTGAATATCAGCTTTAAGCTGCAGTTTTGCTTGTTTAGCGGTATAGTCCGCATTAATACGGTTTAACTCAGCGCGTTGTATATTGGCATTGGTAATTCCATTATTATAAATAGGAACAGATAGTCGCAGTCCTAAGGATTGCCCAAAGTTATCTCCTAATTGATTGAAGTAGGGGTAATTTTCAGCAACAATATCCTGAGAAGGGAATTCGATTATTCCTGTTTGTCCCATGAAAGTAACAGGAATATCGGTGGTAGTAGGGACTGCTGTTCTCTTTTTCGCAATATCAGAATAATTGGTATTCAACGCTCCAAAAACTGTCAATGAAGGTTGCCTGGCTCCTTTTGCCACTTCAATTGCTTTTTCTGCACTTTTGATTCTATAATCATTGGCCTTGATTTGTGGTTGATAGGAAAGGGAGTTGTTATACAGCGTACCTAAATCTAATGTCTCAAGGCTATATTGCTCAGGGACGATAGCTTCAGGGCGTACAATTTTCAAATCATAATCTGCTTCTAGATTCAACTGTGTCTTTAAATTAAGGTAAGCTCCTTGCACCAAATTGGCTGCGTTAATTATGGTTTGCTCATCTGAATAAATCTGCGCTTCGATAGGTAATCTATTAACACCAGCAATTTGGCCAGCATTGATCAGTTTATTCGTTCTTTCCAATTGTCGCTTTGTAGTTTCCAGTCGATTTTCAGCGATTTTCAGTTGATCCTCATTCAATAAAATCTGAAGATACGCCTGTGCTACTGTAAGTGCGAGATTATTAATAATAGCTTCTTTTTCAGATTGAGAGGAAAGAATATCAAAGGATCGTTGTGTTATTGTGTTTTTAATTTGAAAGCCATTATAGATGGGGGCGCCAGTATTTAGTGAAAAATTATTCCCTTGAAGGGTTTTTGTTTCAAAAGTATTAGTTGTCGGATCAATCGATCGTCCAAAGTTGACACTATAACTTCCGGCACCAGAAAGAGAAGGGTATCGCTGCTGTTTCACTTGGTGCTCGTTGATTTTAGCCTGCTCTACAGCGATATCTGAACGGAGTACTTGCAGGTTATTAGTTGCAGCATGTTCAATACACTTTTCGAGGCTCCACGTTTCCTGGGCGTTTGCGGAAAATAGAATAAAAACAAAGAATACAACAGCTGTTAATTTCACAATAATTTGGTTCATTGCATTAAATAATAAAATAATGTACAATTATAATATTCAATTGGCGGAATATCTAAATAATTATATCAATCATAAAAAATAATGGATTAACTTTGATTCAAATTAGATAACTCAACAATTATTGAGATTTTTCTAAAAATTATAATCAACAACAAGAACCCAATTATATGATTTCAGTTTTAAGTGACGATCACTTCATGAAAGCAGCAATTCAAGAAGCACAGAAAGCTGCAGATCAAGGCGAAGTACCAGTTGGCGCAGTGGTAATTTGTAAGAATCAAATCATTGCTAGAGCGCATAATCAAACACAACTACTGAATGATGTCACCGCTCATGCTGAAATGCTTGCCATCACCGCTGCTGCAAATCATTTAGGAGGAAAGTACCTTGATGAATGTACACTGTATGTAACCCTTGAGCCTTGCACGATGTGTGGTGGAGCGCTTTACTGGGCTCAGCTAGGAAAACTGGTGTTTGGAGCCAGTGACGAGAAACGAGGTATCCATTTGCTCAAAGAACGGGTATTACACCCTAGAACTACGATTATCAGAGGCATTTTGGAGAAAGAATGTGGGCAACTGTTAACCGACTTTTTTGAAGTAAAACGAAAATAGAGCACTAGACGCTAAACTGTTAAAAATGAATTTCCGAAAAACAGCTCCTCCCCTGCGGGAGATTCAGAATATAAAGTGGCATCAGAATCATGCACACACCCTTCATAACGGTATTCCGCTTTATGAAGTGAATATTGGAACTCAGGATATCCTGAAATTCGACATCTTGTTACATGCTGGCCGATGGCAAGAATCCAAGGAGCTAGTTTCTCGCGTTACTGCTCAGTTAATGAAAGAAGGCACCCAGAATCACTCCTCTGCCGAAATCGCTGAAACGATTGATTTTTATGGGGGTACACTGCGGATTGGCTCTAGTCTCGATATTACTTCTGTATCGCTGTTTTGCTTGTCAAAGCACTTCGATCGCCTGTTGGAACTGACGCATGAGATTCTCACATCTCCTACATTTCCAGACAAAGAGTTCAACAACTTCAAGCAATTTGCTAAGCAACGATTGCAGATTGAGGCCACTAAAAGTGATGTCATAGCGTATCGAAAAATCACAGAAATGATGTTTGGCGCAGAGCACCCATATGGCTATAATAGCACCGCAAAAGCCTATGACCAAATAACCCGAAACGATTTATTGACTCATTTTAAAGATCATTACCATTCGGGTAATTGCAAAATCATGGTTTCCGGTAAAACAACCCCTCAGGTTATTGAAAAAATTGATTCTTTGTTTGGACGTAAGTTTGCAGCCGGCAAATTTCAACCGATCCAACATCAACCGACTCCAGACCTAGCCAAAAACTATGAAGGATCCTTGCCTGGTTCTGTACAATCTTCTATTCGAATTGGCTTTCCGTTTGTCGGCCGCAAGCACCCTGATTATCATGGTTTCTATGTGCTCAACACAATTTTTGGGGGCTATTTTGGCAGCCGACTTATGTCCAATATTCGTGAAGACAAGGGCTACACTTATGGCATATATTCTTCTATCGACAGTATGCTGAACGGCAGTTATTTCTATATTGCCACTGAAACCAGTCATAAGTTTGCTGCTCCTACAGAACAGGAGATCATGAAAGAAACCAAGCGAATCAAAGAAGAGCCGATCAGCGATGAAGAATTGACCCGTTGTCGGAATTATCTCCTTGGCAATATCTTGAGTAGTTTGGATGGTCCATTAAACGTTGCTGGACTCAATAAAATGCTTATTCTGGAAGATCTGGACTTTGGTTACATGGAGCGATTAGTTCATAAAATCAAGACGATTGACCAAAAAGAATTGATGGCGCTTGCCAATAAGTATTTTGTGGATGATGATTACTACCGAGTTGTAATTAACTAGGAGCTTATTGCTAAAACGCAGTTGGGCAAGGAGGCGTTTCTTTGAATTTAAACTTTCTATCACAGGTCCCAAATACTTTTCCTGTTGCTTTGTCTACGACCTCAATCGTCAATATACCTGTTTGCTCGGAGCCATCGCAAATCATTAGCCAATCTACCTGTGTACTTGTTGTTTTTGGTGTTCCATTAGGACGGCAGGTTCTACAATCTCCAAATGTGAGGTGTGCTCCTTCATCAATGGTGGTTTTGATTAGCTTATAGTCGTTATTGCTTGGTCCAGAAATATGGAATCGGACTTGTTGCCAACTGCACTTAGGTCCCACAGGGTGTTTACACGGATTGGTAGCAAACGGCTGGACGTCTCTAGTCAGATATCGGTATACGATCCGGTCGCAATACTCTGGTTCCTCATCACTTACTACTGCGGTCGCAGTGGTTGCTGTCTGGCTGATGATGTTGGCATTTTGTGTAGCTTGCGTACTATTAGCGGTATTATCATTTTTGTTCCCTGTGCAGGAGGACAATAGGGCGAACACAAAGAAAATTAAAATTAGCTTTAGTTCAAATTTGGTTAAACACATTGGATATTGTTTTTAATTAATGGAGGCAGATAAAATTGGGTGGTCAAATATAGCTGAAATTTTTCATTTGTAAAAATTCAACCCCAATAGTTTTTTGCGGCATAAATTAGTGTTCCATTAAAAAAATTAATCGAAAATAAATGCCTGACAATGAACTTCATGCTAGCAATGGGGAGGTGAAACAAGAAAAGTGGAAGTGTCGAACTGATTCTCACGCGCTACAAATTAGCTTGCTTTTGGGCGCTTTCCTGCTATCCGGCACTCTCAATGATTAATGATTAATTTTCCCTTCATTGCTTTTCCCTAAGAACAGTTCTAATCCGAAACACCTCAGATTGAATAGGCATTTTGATACCAGTTTAGAACTTCAGAATTGTTGAAGTGAATTGTGATTCACCGTTAGTTACCATTACGACATAAGTGCCACTTAGAAGATTAGAAAGGTCCAATTGGAAAGAGTTGATGCCTTCAGATATATAAACACGATCCTCTAGGACGACTTTGCCAGCAGTATTGGTGATACTCAAGTTAAATTCTCCAGAATCTTGATATCTAATGTCCATATTGACTGTGGTGGTTGCAGGAATTGGATACAACTTTACTAGTTCTAATTCCTTGAATTGATAGACATTTACTGTTTTGAATAGTTGTGTAAGACCATCTTTATCTACTTGAGTTAACCGGTAATAGTTGGAGCCGTTTTGAGCTTGCATAAATCGAAAATCGTAGTCTTGTCTTTCCAGGGTATTGCCTACAGCCTTAATGTCAGCAATAGGTGTAAATGTTTTTCCGTCAAGGGAATGTTCTACAATAAAATAATCAGCATTTTGCTCAGTTGCAGTAGCCCATTCAATTAAATGATAGTTATTGTCAATATTAGTAGCCGTGAAGTCAATCAATTCGACTGGGACTATTTCTGAAGTTATTGTGATTGTGCCAGAGAGAGACGTACCGCTATCTCCTGAATTAGAGCCATTGGCGTTTACTGCGGCTCCCGTGGAGTAAAAAGTGACATCTACTGCTAACAGAAAAGTAGGTGCAACCCATTCCCATTCAAACACGTTACTGACAGAAAGACTTGAATGTTCAGCAATCATTACGCCATCTGCTCCAGTTACAACTTTTGCATTGGGACTAGGGTTTTGAAAGGTGCCAACGTTAGTTCCGGAAGCATCAACAGCAACGCATTGAAACCCAAATCCAATAGGTGTATTGATATTATGGTTAATTGTTACCACGATATCATAAGTAGTCCCCGAGGTATACACGGTTGCGAGAGTGCTCGTCCCTTGTTCAAAAATCTCAACATTTGAAGAGACGCCACCGTAAGCCCCAGGCGTACCATGACAATTGGAGCAGAGCACACCACTTTCTCCAGGAGCACCAGTGTAACTAGCTCCTGTGACGGTTGCAGGGCCAGCGCCATATCCAGTAAGGAGGAAAAATGAAGCAGTTAAGACGAATAGGACGAAATAGGTGTAGTGGTTTTTCATACTTAGGACCTTTATTAATTAATAATTTTTTTACGTTGATTATAAGTCAAAAAGTTCTATTTACACTTTACTGGTCTGTTCTAACCAAGTGTTGATGGGTAAATTGAGATATACAGTAGAAATATGATTGATTCCCCTATACTCATACTGAAAAAGTAGTACATTTGTTTCATTATTATGAGATCACAAATACCAAATTTTCTAACATTAACAAATTTGATGTCCGGTTGCATGGGGATAGTCTCTATGTTTGTTGATCGTTGGGATCTAGTCCCTGTGTTTTGGGCGATCAGTATTGTGGCTGATGGATTGGACGGAATGATGGCAAGGGCACTGAAAGTCAGTAATCCACTTGGAAAGGAGTTAGATTCCTTGGCAGACATGGTTACTTTCGGCGTAATGCCGGGCGTAATTTTGTATCACCTGATGGCTAAAATGACTGGTGGAGGAGTGATGCCTGAAAAGGATTTTGTGCTATTGGCATTGCCAGGGTTTCTGATCACTTTGTTTTCTGCGATCCGCTTGGCCAAGTTTAATATTGATGAGCGACAGACGGATTCCTTTATTGGTTTAGCCACGCCCGCTTGTACAGGATATGTGGTTGGACTCTTAGCGATACACATTTATAATTTTGGAGGATTAGGTGATTTTATTTTAAACCCATTCCTCCTCTATGGTTCAGCAGTACTGTTTTCATATCTACTGATTTCTGAGATCCCGATGTTTGGTTTTAAACTGAAGGCATTAAAATGGAAAGGGAATGAATTTCAGTTTATCTATTTAGGATTAGCCATAATTATGCTTCCTATAATGAGAACTGCTGCTTTATCTCTTGGCGTTATTATTTATTTGGTAATGGCCTTTATTCATAATCTTACTGTTAGAAAAAGTTTATTTTATAAATCCTGATTTTATGAAGTTTATTGCAGAAATCAATGTCATGCCATTAAAGGAATTGCTTGATCCCCAAGGGAAAACAGTTTCTAATAACCTGAAAAACCTTGGGATTGCCGGTATTGAGAATGTTCGAATTGGCAAACACATTACAATGAGTATCGAGGCAAACAGTGATGAGGAGGCGAAACAAAAAATTGAGCAAACCTGCAAACGGTTATTAGCAAATATGGTGATGGAAAGTTATTCCTATACCGTCAAACAGGCTTAACCTATGCTGTACCTTGTTCCCACGCCTATCGGAAATCTAGAGGACATTACGCTTCGGGCCATCCGTATTTTAAGGGAAGTCGATCTTGTCCTTGCTGAGGATACCCGAACGTCGAAAAAGCTGCTACAGCATCATGAGATCCCAACACCGCTTCGGGCGCATCACGCTCACAATGAACATGGGACAACACCTAACCTCCTTAAAGAACTAAAGGCAGGCACTACGATGGCACTGATTACTGATGCGGGCACACCAGGGATTTCTGATCCGGGATTTTTTCTTACTCGAGCCTGCGTTGCTGAAGGAATTGAAGTGATGTGTTTACCTGGTGCGACTGCTGTGATTCCTGCTCTGGTCAACAGTGGCTTGCCTGCTGACAAATTTCATTTTGAGGGATTTCTGCCTCACAAAAAAGGGCGACAAACCCGATTAAAGTATGTAGCAGATCTCGAGGTTACTTTTATATTGTATGAATCCCCCTTTCGGCTTGTTAAATGCCTGGAACAACTAGCAGTGCACTGCGGTGCAGAAAGACAGGCATGTGTATGCAGGGAGTTGACCAAACTTCACGAGGAAACCACCAGAAATACGTTGGAAGGGTTGATCGAATATTACAAAACAAAGAATAAAGTGAAAGGTGAAATCGTTATCGTAGTCGCTGGAAAAGAAAGTTCAAAATCAAGTAAAAAAAGACAACAAAAAGAACTTAATTAAAAATTTTTCGTATTATTCATTAATAAATCGATCATTATGGAAAACAATAAACTTCTTCTTATTATCATTGGTATATTGTTACTGGCAGCCTCTGTTTTTAGCTTAAAACAATGTGGAACTATTACCAACCTTGAAGGAACCGTCGCTCAACAAACAGAACAGATAAGCGAATTAGAAAGCAATCTGGAAGCAGAAACCACCTCTAAAAATGTAGCAATAGAAAAGACTGAAGCGCTAACAGAAGCCAACACACAACTGGAAGAGGAAAAGGTTGTACTGAATAAGCAAATCAATAAACTTCGAAAGGAAATAAAGAATTTAAAACTGCGCATTAAGTCCCAAACAGAATCTCTTGTGGATGTACGGACTCGTTTGTCAGAAAAAGAAAATAAAATTCTGGCTTTAGAATCGGATATGGTTGGACTCAATCGAAAGAACCGAGCAGACCGAAAGAAAATTGAAGAGTTGGAAGCGCAAAAGCAAACACTTAATGCTGGTATTGATCAGCTCAATGGTGAAAAGCTTGCGATCTTATCTGATAAAGACAGCCTGGTTAATCAGATGATTGAAAAGCAGGATGTAGAAGAAGTTTACAAAGAAAAAATGGAGATTATCGAAAACACAACTGTTAATTTTCAGTCGATTATCCCTTCCGAAAAAGAAAACGGTAAAGCGATCAAACGAATCAAGAAAAATAACTGGAATTTTACTGCGATAGAGTTAAGCATGTATCATGACAACATGCTTCTGATTGAAAATGAGGATTTTGTAGTGAAAGTAATTGATGCACAAACCAGAGAACCACTGGCCTTAAGACAATCCAATCCACAATTCCCTGACAGTAAAACCAATGCCAAAGCATTACCTTTTGTTTTCACAGAAAACCCGGTGACCCTCAAGCACTTCAATAACGAAAACAAAAAAGGAAACACTTATGAGGTCGGTGTTTACTACGTGGTAGATGGCAGAGAATTCTTACTCCGATATGGCGTTGTGCGATTAGTCAACAATGGTAAATTCGAAATTATCGGTCAATAATAATAAGGATTGATATTAAAGATATAACACAAAGATAAGCCGAGGTGAAATAACTCAATAATGGACTATATTGACAATTCACGACATTTTTTGAATGTTAATTTACCTATTTTGTCAAAAATAACTGTTATCATGAAAAAAATTCTTCTTCTATTCGCTACAACTTTTACCTTTTTATCCTTATTCAGCCAGGCTCCTGTAAAAAAAGTGATGGTTGAAAAATTCACTTCTGCCTATTGCGGAAATTGCCCCCGAGCATCGATAGCACTAGAAGCTTTAGAAGCAATGAATCCAAATCTGATTTGGGTGGCACATCACTCGCCTTGGGTTGTGTCTGATGCTATGCATACGACTGATGTTGATCCTTTTTATAATAATTATACGAATAGTGCCCCAAAAGCGACTATCGATCGAAAAAAATACAGTAATCAGAGCGCTGTCGCTACTGGCACGGGCTCCTGGACAATGCACATCACCAACCAGACAGCAGCAACGGCGGATGTGTCTGTTGGTATCTCTGGCACCATCAACAATATCACACGTGAGATCACAGTTGATGTGACTTCCAACTTCTACAATTCAGTAGGGGCAGCAGACAGAAGAGTCAACCTGTTCCTTGTAGAAACGGACATCCTTGTGCCGAATACTGCAGGGTACAACCAAGCCAATTATGACAACAATGATATGTCTAGTCCCTTGTATCAACGTGGTAATCCAATAACTGATTATGTCCACAAAAACGTAACAAGAACAGTACTTTCTGATACTTGGGGTAACGCAGGAGCAATACCAACTACACCAGCTGTCAATACAGATTATACACAAACCTATACCTACAACATCCCAGCAAATTATGACATCGCGAACACTTACCTGGTGGCTTTCGTAACGCGTTACGACGCCAACGATATCAATAACCATGAGGTACTGAATGCAGAGCGACTAGACGTCACCGATCTCAATATTAGTACCGCTAACGAAGACCTGACTGCTGCTGAGTTTTTGGTCTACCCAAACCCAGCAAGTGACCGACTGTTTATTGAGTATACAGGCAATAGCAGCGCTCCAGGATTCACTTATCACTTATTTGACATGACAGGTAAGCAGTTGGTTACTGGTGAAGTGGATCGCGGATCGCAAAATCGTGTAGATCTGAAAGACCTTGCGAGTGGGGTTTATCTAACTGAAATCCGTAGTACTGATGGTGCTACGATAGCGACTTCAAAGGTGATTAAGCGATAAGCACTGTAAATTTTGCTCTTTGTTTTGAAATAGAATGTTTGAGTTCTGCCTTCCGTTGCGCAGCAGGCAGGGCTGAAAGCACGGCATCTGCCAGCCTAGGTAAAACCCTGGGATTAATGCGCCACCCCTAAGAACCGTAGCGCTGTAAGTGCTACCAAAGAGTAAAAGCAGAAACCCATCATTTATATCAACTGCAAACATACAAGTACTAGAAGTGTGATTGAGCTATGGAATACGATACTTTGTAAATAAAAAAGCCTCAGTGCATTACTGAGGCTCATCACAATGATGATTGGACGTTACAGAGTCTTTATGGTAATGGACAGGGTTTGGATCCAAGACTCATAACGAAAGGGGGTCTAGAACCGGATTTTCTACGAACAAACATGGTGTTTTGGGGGTCTGTTTAACGTCGTATGTACTTGACCAATACCCACAACCTCCGCTTGAGGTGGCGCATGAGGTCAAAGAATACATAAAAGCGGTTAAGAACACGAGGCAAACGAATTTTTCTATTTTTTTCATGATCAGTCAGGTTTTGGGTGTCGCATTTTGCGGTATCACGCATTTACACAATATAAACTGAAAATTGGCGCCTGATATTTCAAACAAACTATTACTAAAAGGTTACCAAAATACTAAAGCAGAAGCCGCCTGTAATCGCATTGTTAAGGGATTTAACGAATTACTGTAGTCGTATCTATTTGGGGCTATACCGCCTTCAGAATTCACCAAATACTTTGGCGAATCCCGAAGGCGGCACCATGCTATCCAGCACTCTCAAAGCAAGCCAACACACAACGCTACCTCTTCTGCTTTGTTCAACCAGCCGGGCGGCGATCCGCACTTCCTATCATTTTGCCGCCCCATTCCTGGGTTAAAACGCATTATGCATTAGGGAAATCGTTATGAGTTGAAGCCTTGACCAAATCAACATGCGACCTGTCTGTTGACTTAGGCAGGTTGGCCTAGGTAAAACCCTAGGAATAGCATCTGAAAGTTGGCAACAGCTATTGGATGTTATATCGTACTTTCTTCCTGCTTCAATAAACATTAAATTTAATTTCGATTTTGGAACTTCCCTACTAGAAATAATGTTTACCCGAGAAAGCGTTTCATCAAATTGAAGAGAAAATGTCGAATAAGACCCAGGAAATCAGAGCCAAATACGATAGAGACAAGATCACCGTATATCAAGCATACAATAAGCAAATAGCAATAAAAGCGATTAAAAACAATAAATTTGAAGCGCCTTTTTCGTTCAAAAGAATGACTTGGATTAAACCTTCCTTTTTATGGTTGGTGGCTAGGAGTAATTGGGGCACCAAATCCAATCAAGAATACATTTTAGGTGTTGAGCTGTACAGAGGTTGTTGGGAAAAAGCATTAGAAAACGGTGTATTAACCCATCCAGATCAAAAAGTATACAAAACAGGTAAAGATTGGGCCGATCAATTCAAAAAAGCAAAAGTGCATATCCAATGGGATCCTGAAAGAAACATAAGAGGGGCAAAATTAGACATCAGATCTATTCAAGTTGGAATCGGCAGCACGCTGATTGAAGAATTTAATGAAGACTGGATTGCCCAAATAACAGATTATACACCACTAACAAAAAAAATAAATGCCTTGAGGAAACAGGGTAAACACAAAGAAGCCAAAAGACTGTTACCTAAGGAAATACGCTATGAGGTAGCCGAATCAATTCAAAAGAAGATTGGAATTTATTAGTGCTGGACTATGCATTGTATTTAACTTTAATCAAAATTAGAAAATTTCCTTTTACCACATACGCCACTTTCAACTAAATAAATCATATTTTTGTTTCTTCAAACAACATCAGGTAAAAACACAACCATGAAACAAATTATACCAATCACTTTACTTCTTATGTTTTTAATTGCGTGTAATTCCAATCAGCAATCAGAAAACAGTGCTGTCGCTGCCACAACAGCCTCCCCACACAAAAAAACAGTAACAGACGACATTCCTAGAAAGATCAATAAGCCTAAGCTGTCAAAAGATGAAATGGCGAAAATGGTAAAATACCAGGACAGTAACACAAATCTCTTTGGGTATAAAAACGGAAAAGGAGAAATTATCACTCCTGCAATCTATGATCAAGTCATGTCTTACCGCGAATCCGACCTAGCTAGAGTGTTTAAAGATAAAAAGTTTGGGTATGTCAACTCCGCAGGTAAAGAAGTCATCAAATTGCAGTATGAAGATGCAGGTATCTTTTCCGACGGATTAGCAGCAGTGAAAAAGGATGGCAAATGGGGCTATATCAACCCATACAACAAGTTTGTAGTCGAACCGAAATATGACTTTACCCTTAAGTTTACCAATGGTATGAGCTCCGTTCGAAACAACAATAAATGGGGATACATTAACACCAAAGGGGAAGAAGTCATTCCACTCGAATATGATGCTACTGGATTTTTTAGCAGTGGTCTTGCCAACGTCAAAAAAGGAGATAAATGGGGATATGTCGATGCGACTAACAACCTCGTCATCCCGCTTAAGTACGAGAGAACCGATCCCTTCTCAGAGTCTAAAATGACTGCGGGCCGCGTATTACTCAACAAACGATTTTTCTATATCGATAAATCCGGAAAATGCGTAAAAGATTGTGAAAAGTAATGATTAATGGTTAGTGATTAATGTTTAATTATTTACGTTTAGGCGACCTGCTCTTTAAATAAAAAAGGCGACCACTCAACTGAGTAGCCTCCTTATATTACTAAACAAACACAATTGTCATTTTGTTAGCGAAGCGCTAATTAAATCCTTATCTTCTTGCAATAGGATAGCTTTCTCCACTGAAGAATACTAGTCCACCAGTCAACGGTGCAGCTTGACGAGCGTGAAGAATCCCTGCGACAATAGGAGTTGCCATTGAGGTTCCTGTCATCAATCGGTAACCACCATTCCAGTTACAAGATCTCAGGTTAGTACCAGCTGCGATATAGTCAATCGGGTTCATATTCCAGTTGGAGTAAGAAGAATCGAATACATTACCGCAAGTCATTGCTGCTACAGTGTACACATTAGTCATATTGATACAAGCTGGCTGATAGTTAGCGGCATTCGCTGAGCTATTTCCGGCTGCAATAGCCACAAATGTACCGTTAGATGCAAGTCCTGAGATCGCGGTTCTGTAAGATGAAAAGTTATTGCATAAAAATACACCATAATAACCTCCAAGACTTAAGTTGACTACGTCACCTGGGATGTCATATAACGCAACATGGTTGATTCCATTTAAAATTGTTGAAATCGGAGCAGAAAGACTACAACCAGGGAAGATTTTTACAGGAACCACTCTGGCACCTGCAGAAACGCCTACTACACCAATTGTGTTGTTTCTAGCTGCTGCCAATCCAGAAATGTGAGATCCGTGACCATGACAATCTTGTGGCGAGCCACCTACAAACGAAGCCGCGTAAGGCGCACTTGTCTGAACATTAAGGTCAGCGTGGTTTAAGTCAATACCTGAATCCACAATCCAAATCCATTTGCTAGAAGGTCCAGATCCTGGTCCGCCAGCACGAAGTACTCCGCAAGAAGTAAACTGTGCTCTTTCTAAATCGCGAGCCTCCTCATCGCCTCCTCTTCCTTCTATCACATCTTCAATTGAGATAATTCTATCCTGTTCTACGCCTTTCACACTTGGGTCTGCTCTCAAGGCTTTTACTTCAGCATCAGTAAGCTCTGCTGCAAATCCACTAAAAGCGGCAGTATACATACTTGATACTTTAGACCGATCAATGACCGCTTCTTTCAAGAATTTTTCGATTTTAGGAGTTGCTACGTCACGGTGTCCTTCAGAAAAATTAGCTTTAGACACACGATCCGTAAATTCCTGATTAGTCCTTTTGGATGGTGCAATAAAGTCGTCTTCGAATACCACAATGTACTTTCCTTTGATTAGATCTGCATCATCCTCAATGGCAAGTTGCTGTTCTTTCGTTTTGATAATTTCGTCCTGCTTACATGAAGAAAATGAGATTACGAATAAGCTTATTAGTAGTACAGACCACTTTGTTAAAGCTAAAATTGATACCTTTTCCATAATTGAATACTGTTTTTTGAATCCCTAATTTGTTAGAGGGATGTTCATTAATAATAGTTTACACCCATTAATTTTTAAAAAAACAATATTGTTACACCTTGCAGAAATAAAACCCTACAAACATGTTTAAATAACTCATTGTTAAATGGATAAGTGGGCGAATTTATTTTCTGTCATCAAGAATAATCAAAGAAACAGTTAAATAAATAATGATATGGAGACCGCTTACAAGATCTTCAGCCCATGATTAACAAACAAGCATGGTATAGTTATTGCCAACATTGAATGAACTTTAAAATTATAATTCGATGAAAACTATTCCATTTTTTGCTTTAATCGCACTTGCATTATTTACTTTCTCTGCTTGTGAAAAAGGAGGAGACGTTGTTGATCCACCTAGTAATACAGAATTACTAGCTGATGGTCCTTGGGAACTAACTGCTCAAACTGTAGATCCTCCAATCAACGTTGGTGGTATTGGCTGTGTTGGAGGTACTCCTGTATCAAACGAATATGCTCAGTTAGATGCTTGTGTTACAGATAACATTATCAATTTTACTGAAACGGGTACTTTTACTGATGATGAAGGAGACACAAAATGTGATGCCTCTGATCCTCAATTAGTAAGAAGCGGTACTTGGTCTTTTTCTGACGCTGAAACGAAGTTGACCCTTGATGCTGACAACTCATCTACTGTCTTCACTGTTACAACCCTTGACCGTGACAAATTAGTCATTACCGAAACGTTTTCTGGTTGTAGCAACCTTACTTATACTAGAACTTATACCTATCAAGACATAAATTAAAACTAATACCAAAGTTTTTTAAGAAGGGGTGTGCTTTAGGAGTGCATCCCTTTTTTTGTTTACCTCAAAAATATTTTGCGTATTATTTACAATAAAGGGAACTTTTTTGTTTAATATTTCCTTTATAAAGAAAAACAAAGTAATGGAAAAGAAAATTGAAAAGAGTATCAGCAAGTTTCTAAGCTTGGTACTAAGGCACAAACCCGAAGTGATCGGGCTAACACTAGACAACGAGGGATGGACGAATACAGAAGAATTGATCACAAAGTATAATGAGAACCGACACTTCCCGATTACATTTGAGGAATTGGATTACGTCGTCCAGCATAACAACAAAAAGCGGTTTGCGTTCAATGAGGATCAAACGAAAATCAGAGCAAGCCAAGGACACTCCTTAGAAATTAGTCTAAATTACGATCCTGTCGAGCCACCAGAATTTCTGTATCACGGTACTGCTCAAAAATTCCTTGACAGCATCCAGAAAACAGGTATCGAAAAACGGAATCGCCATCATGTGCATTTAGCGGCTGACCTGGAGACTGCTTTAAATGTTGGGTCCAGACATGGTAAACCTGTTATTCTGAAAGTTCACGCCCTGAAAATGCACGCCAACGGACAACAGTTTTTCTGTTCCGAGAATGGGGTTTGGTTGACAACGGAAGTCGCAGTGACCGATTTTGAAGTCATGGATTCTAATTAGTGCTTCGCTAATGAAAAACGAATTGTAAACAAGACTACCGGAAATGATATCTGTTTTTATAAATCACGGTAACTAGTAAATACAGTAGCACAACCCCTAGGACACCAAACAACAAATAGCGATTAGAAGTCCACTGTTTAAGCGTACTCTCTAGATAAGTTGGATTATCGCTTCCAGGCGTGCCAAGACCAGTTTTTATCTCCCAGTTCTCTCGATCTTCATTGGAGAGATCAGGGTGCATTAGGCTTATCGTAAACACAGAATCCCTTGGTTCCAGTTTGTAGTAAATACTGTCAATGAGTGCACCGTCATCAGAATATAGTTGTAAGCGCTCCCTTTTTTTACTTAACCCGAAAGTGAAATTTCCTATGACATTAGGAACATCGGGAAAGTATTCGCGAAAAGCGACTGAATCCTGGCAAATTACCAAATACTCTTTGGGTCCTAGTAGCATAGATGGCAAGACAAAATCCTCCTTGGTTTCAATGAAATTCCAACCACCCAAACTGACGGTCTCTTCAGTTGTATTGTACAGTTCTACCCAGTCTCCAATGTCATTATTGTTACAACTCACTTCGTTAAACAGTATTTTTTGAGACATAGGATGGACTGATGACTCGAACACCGCCCTCACTATCGTGGTGTCAGAAGACAATCGCACCTTGATTGATTTATTCATGTTATTTTCAGAGAGGCCTTCCCAGTGCGAAAATCGGTACCCGAATGCTGGTTTAGCGTTTAGCGTTATGGGAACATTCTGATAATAATAACCTTCGAATGACTTAGTCTTCAGCTCCACATGATCATTCAACACTACTGTACCGCCTTGAGACTCCACGATAGACAACCACACACGCTCCCCAGTTTCAAAACGTTTTTCCAGGAACTTCCGCATGTAAGCAGGACGATTCTTAGCAAAATTCTCAATTCGAAGCAAATGTCTCTTATACCTTGATTTACTGAGTGACCAACGATCAATGTGGCGTGGCATTTCCTCCTTATACATTGCCACCAAATCATAAAGCGTTTCAACCATATGATCTGGTTCAAATCGCGTATTCATATGGTCATTAAATCGATTTAGAAAATATTCCTGATAAGAGGGGTTTTTAAGTAAATTCCTAAGAATGAAGGTGCTCCATGGTGGATTTGGCCATTCTGGACCATCAGTTCTTAAGAAGAATTCTAGTGAATTTCGTTTATAGGCTTGCGGTTTATGCAGTCCAAATCCGTAGTCTGTATCGTATAAGATCCAACGCCACTTCGCTTCTGATTCATTAGCTCGCCAGTATTTTACGTTACCTCCAGCATCTGTATTATCTACAAATATTTGGATGACCTGAAGATCTGTAAAATTCTGGATATCCATCATTTTACTAACTGCCTCAAAGTTTTTATCATTTTTAAGACTGTTCTTTTCCATAAACTTCAGCATCTTAAAATACTCGGTGTTGGTGCCTCTTGTGGCAATCCCTTTATGTTCTAAAATACTGACGCTGTCCTTATGGTAGGTAGTGTTGACCTGCAAGAAATGCCGGTTGATCTTTTCCCTGATATTGTAAATGCCCCAATATTGTCCATTAATGTAAACCTTGCTTGGCTGATATCCTTGTTTTTCAATATCAATGTCCTGACAAAGTGTATTGATAAAAATATCCCTAATCCTTGCTTTTCCCCAGTCGCTACCACTATTCCGTAAAACTATGTACTTATACTTTTGATGATCCTTATTAGGCAGCAATGGGTACCTGATTCTGGTTGGGCCATAACGACCTCTGGTAATGATGCTCATTGACTTTTGAGGGAACAATCGACTCATTCCTCCAAATATCCGAAAGCCAGTATTCCCAGAAAAGACGCGCTGTCCGTCGTTCCAGAAGATTTCGGTATGCGCTAGTATCTCAGCTCTCGACCAGAAGTTAGCCCCACGATGTGGCAGTAAAGTATCTGCTTTATATCCCATTTGGAATAGCCCGTACTCTTCATCGAACAGATATTTAGGCTTAATTGCTATCGCAACACTTGGAAACTGACCAGGATCTTCTAACAAATAAGTTTTTGTAACAATGCTACTCTTTTCCTTTCCTTTTATGGCGTATGCTCGAATTACGGCATTCTGTTTAACTTTAATTGGGTTGCCTTTGTAGCGCAACGATCGTCGATTGGGTGGCGAACCATCTAGTGTGTAATAGATAGTTGCATCTTGATCAGATGCGGAAATACTAACGGTTATTGCTTTGTCATAAAATCCTGCTGAGCGGCTTAGTTGCGTAGTAAGCCTTGGCTTCTGACCATATAGGCCAAAACCAATCATCAGTAATACAACAAAAACAATGTTTTCCTTCATTAAACTTTAATTAACGCTGAAAAATAGTGCTATTCTGGATTATTCTCATTCTAAAAGTCAAAAAAATGGAATTTATTTAAAAATCGACACACATTACATATAGGAAATCTAAGAGAAATAGGGTTTATAGGAAAAGCTGATAATAATTTCACTATCATCTTGTTGAAAGAAAGCTTATATTGTAAAGGAATTAAAGATCAGACCGTATGAGTACAAAGGAATTGAAATTGACACTTACTCAAATTATTGAACAAATCAATGATGAAAAAGTATTAGAAGCGTACTATGAAATCCTAAAAAATGTATTGAAAATTCAAGGAAATCAGCCTGTAGGATATGATTCTAGTGGCAATAGGTTAACTGGTGTTGAACTCGAAAAAAGAATAATAGAAGCTAGGAAACGAATTGAGGCTGGCCAATCAATAAGCGATAAAGATTTAAAAGCAGATTCAGAAAACTGGTAAATGAATGGGGCAGGATTATGATGTTAGCTGGGATGTTGATGCGGGGAAAGAATTAAAGAAAATATTTTGAAAAATTAAGGAAGTCAATTTTTGAAAAGACACATGGATTGAGGAAGAATCCAGAACGTTATCCGCCAGAACCAGCATTATCACATCTAGAAGGGAAGATCAGATTTTTCTTAGTAAATTCTTACAAGGTTTTATATGAAATCAATGGGTTAAAAGTTACCATATTATACATTTTCAATACTCGACAAGATCCTGATAAACTAAAAGAACATTTTACTTAGGCGAAGATGATACGAATTCCGAAAGGGGAGATTCAAAAGACAATTGCTAGGTGTAAATCATCATAGTGAAACAGGGCAGAATATTTTAAAAGAGACAAAAAACTAGTCTACAAACCTCCAAGAGATTCCAAAACGAATAAACAAATCCCTACCCGGATAGTAGACACTAGTCAGATATGACTTTTGAACAATCGGCTGAATGACATTTTCTGCCTTCAGAAACATATAAAAACTGCGTACTTTCGCATTGATATATACGTCCGTTATGGGATAAAAACTGGTAAGCGTGACATCGTTCTGTAAGTGAAATTGACCAGATACAGGCATGTAGCCATCGCCCAAGTAATCACTGTTGTAGCGTGCCTCTATACCGATTTGACCTAACAGACTTTTAGCCTTAAAGAAATAGCTTTGAAAATACCAGTTATGTCTAGTTACAACTTTAGGCAACCGGATAAAATTGTCAGGCAATAGCTGTAACGCCAATTCATTATCAAAGTGAAACTTGCCTAGTTTTAGGTTGTGTTTTCCATATACCTGTACAATGTTGAGCGCTTGAGTGGCTTGAGCAGGTAGGGCATTTGTATCAAAATAGATGTAATTATTAAACAAGTGATATCCCGCTCCAGCAGTGAGTTTCAAAGAGGGAATATGCAATCGACCACCGATATTAGTTTCCAGTGTCCGCCTTAAAGGGCCATCCCATATGGGTTGATAAGACACCAGTAATCGCTCCTGAATCAAAGTGGGTTGATACAGTTGCTGCATCGCTGTGATCTCGAGCGTTGCTTTATCTTGGATACCAGCGGTCAGTTTTCCGGAAAGCGTATAGTCACCAGCATTTTCACCGATTCCAATCTGACCATTAGCGTCCAAATCAAAAAACTCCCTTAACTTTGTATTCAGGCGACCCGTAATAAATAGATCGTTTCTACTGTATCTTATTGGTTCCTGATTAATAAAATACAAGGAGTAGGTAAGTCCCGGCTGAAACAGAAAAGACGTGCTGCCTCTGCCTAGTTTCAGATTTGCTTTAAACTGATTTTCGTAACGTTTCGCTGATATATAATTACGCAAACCTCTTTGATTGACCAAAAAATTACCATAAAGGCTCTCATTACCAATCACATTGTCATCAAAAAACTTTATTTGTTCCAATTTGTAAGAAAACTGATGGCTTAAAAATGTTTTACTAGGAATCTCAGGATTTGAGATCATCGGTTTAGCCTCATTAGGAATCTTACTGATTACTGTATCTACAACCACACCAAGAGAATCTTTGATGATTAGTGTGTCCGATTCAATGACTTTATTGTTTCCTTTCAACGCCGAAAACAAGAAATATTGAGTTAATGTGATCTCGTGATTGTCGTATTCAGACTGCGCAGATTCACTATTTACAGGAATTTGTTCCCTAGTAAAGCCTTCAAAAATTTCAGAATAGAGAAAGGTGTCAAGCGGAATCCCACCATTATTTTTTTGCTTGATCGTGTTACCTGCCCAACTAAAAAACATCAGATAATTGTCGCGTTTACTTCGCCAGTAGGTTGAGGTTACATAGTTGGTATGTCTCACTTGCTGATTTCTATAGGAACCAATATGACTGATCCGTCGATATGCAACGTAGGAATTGGAGCGTTTAGAGGTGTTACTAGTGAACTTTACATCCAGAAAGGCATCTTCTTGTGTCGCTGCTGAGAAAAACGCGTCTGTATGCGGTTTTTCAGTATTGTAAAAGGGAACATCTTTTTGTGTAATGAGATATCCATCATAACTATGATACCCCAAATCAAATCCTCTCCGGAGTCGCGGTTTATATATCATTGCATAATGTGGAGAACCAAAATTCCCTAAATATTGATGTTGAAAATCTCCAGAAAGGACAGGATTAACCCTATGAACAGTTTGGAAAGCTTCTGGGAGTGGCCTAATTTTAAAATCATTGATATAAAAATAAGATACCTTATTTATTGTATCAGAAGGATTGGACCGAACCATAGTGTCATTCTGCACCACAATACTTGTATCAAGCTGAGCATTTGCAGCAGCAAAAAAGAACAAGCCAATAATAAGACCGAGATAAATTTTCAATCAATAAAAAGTTTTAATCAGCCTCAAAAGTAATCGCAGATTCTGATTTATTCAAGAATAATCTTTTTTGATTGAATAAAATAACTTCCCTTTAACTCTAATACATACATTCCAGCTCCAATTTCACTCAGTTTTAACTGAATTTCATGGTGATTACCATTTAGGTCAATTGGGTCAAAGGATTGAATCAATCTACCCGTAATATCATATAAAGCGATTTCAAGAGCATCATTCAACTCCTCTTCTATCGTCACATTCAAAATATTGTAAGCAGGTTGAGGAAAAACTGTAATTGAAGATTGAGTCAGCAAATTATCATTTGATAAAACCACACCACAATTTCCTGCAGCAGAATGTGTAGGAAAAGCGCCTGTAATAGCTGGATCCTCTTTGCCGAATACATACAAGCCGGTTTCCATATCAGAGGCAATAATATTCCCAGAAGGGAGATAAGGAAAAACACCCCAAACCCCTTTAAAACCAGCAGCATCTGGTCCAAGATAGGTGTCGTAATAGGCATGTCGAACAGGAACTGCTGGGTTAGAAATATCATATACCTGCACCCCATCGTAGTAATAAGAAACGTACATGTAGTTGCCTCTTATTAATACATTGTGAGGAATAGAAGTTGTAGAACTTCCGCCAGTATCAAAAAATCCGACAACCTGTATATTTGATGGATCAGAAACGTCCAACACCTTCAAATCACGGTTGTGTGTTTCATCCGCTAAATAGTAGTAGTTGCCATCATCAGATAGCCAACCAGAATGATTGTAGCCTTGTTGTGGGTAAGATCCTAAATGGCCCATCAACTGAGGATTGGCAGGGTTTGCGAAATCAGCTATCACAAATCCATTATTACCTATGTTGATATAAGCAATTCCATCACGAACATAGATATCATGAGCGCCAGAAAGCGTTTGCCCTTGTATAGCATTGAAATCACTAATTAATGTTGGGTTTTCGGGATCTGCTAAAGAGATCGTCATCACAGGAATATACTGTACTCCAGGACGATCGCTTCCTATAGCATATAGGACTGCATTTGCAGTGTCAACAAAGATATTGTGCGATCGTCTTATGATTGAATTATCAGAATAAACCACTGTTGTGGAGTTGGGTAGATCGGAGTAGTTAATGACTTGTAAGGTACTGCCCAAACCTTCATCAGCAACCGCATATAGATAACAACCATAATCGTGGAAGTCTCTATGAATGATGCCGCCACCTGCTTCACCAGGAACGACAAAACCAGCAGTTACTTCATAAGCGGTGGTGACGTCTGTTACATCAATGAAGTGTGTCCCTTTTGTTGAGCCAATTACAGCAAACTCCTTGTTATTGGCAACAACACCCCATATTTCATTATAAGCATTGTTGTAGGCATTACTTCCAATAATTGTAGGATCGTCCCAGTTAAACAACAGACTTGACTGTGTTTGACCAGCAAGTAATACAGGAATTAGCAGAATAAAGGCAACAATATATCTCATCATCTTAATTTATTTATTAATGATTATTTTTTCTGAATGGGTAAACTGTTCCCCAGCTACTTGAAGGATATACATACCTGTCGCTACTGTCTCACTAATCTCTAGTTGCACCGTATTTTCTCCTACAGATAAGGCTTGACGGTCGAACAGTTGTACTGTTTTGCCAGTCAGGTCTAGTAGCTGAATACTAGCATCTTGTCCTTGAGTCAACTCAATATTAAGGGTAGCGCGATCTGCGACCGGTTGCGGAATAATCTGAAAACTGTTGAGTGTAGTTGGTTCTTCCGTATCTAACAAAATAATAGGACAGTTGGCCGCTGTTCCTAATGGCGGGTAAGCGCCAGTAATCGCAGGATCGATCTTCTGGAACACATAAAGCCCAGTCTGCATATCCGAAATCAGAATATTCCCAGAAGGAAGGTAGGGGAATACACCCCAAGCACCCTCATAACTTTGTTTATCCTGACCAGGGTAAGTGTCATAGGACGCCACTCGTATAGGACTGTTTGGGTTTGTAAAATCATAAACCTGTAGTCCATCATAATAGTAGGAGACATAACAATATTTTCCTCGAACAATGATATTGTGTGGGATCGAAAATGTAGAGGCATTGGGTCCAGCATCAATAGTCGTTAACACTTGCATGTTTGATGGGCTAGACACGTCGATCACCTTTACGGCTTTGTTATGTGTCTCATCTGCAAGAAAATAGTAATTACCGTCGTCAGATAGCCAGCCGGAATGGTTGTATCCCTGATCAACATAGGTATCTAATACACCAAGAAACTGCGGTGTCGCCGGGTTAGTAAAGTCAGCAACAACCAAGCCGTTGCTACCACAATTGACGTAAGCCAAACCATCTCTGACATAAATATCATGTGCACCACCAATTGATTGTCCTTGGATACTGTTGTGTGTGGCTATGTAAACCGGGTTCATGGGATTGGCTAGAGAATACACCATTACATTTTGTCGTGATGTTGTCGCATTGTCTACAAATATGGCATAAAGTACTGCTTGGGCAGTATCAATAAAAATGTTGTGTGCTCTTCTTATTGCGGTATTGCTATCATACACAACAGTAGTGGAGTTGGGCAAGTCGGAGTAATCAATAATCTGTAAGGTACTTCCTGTTCCTTCATCTGCCACAGCATATAGATAGCACTGATAATCGTGATAATCTCTATGGATGATGCCTGCTCCTTCTACCCCAGGTACGACAAACGCATTGGGTAGTTCTTGCGGATTGCTCATGTCTGTCAAGTCAAAAAAGTGAGTGCCTTTGGTAGAACCAATCACAGCAAACTCTCTATCTTTAGCGACAACACCCCAAATTTCATTGTAAGCATTGTCATAAGCGGCGCTCCCTACAATTGAAGGATCATCCCAGTTATATAATAGTGTGGCCTGCGTTTGGCTATAAGTTAATAGTGGAATAGCAAGTAGAATAAAAAGAAGGTTTTTCATTAAAATACTTTTGAATATTGAAATAATTAGAATTCTAAGATAAGGAGAATATTGCGTGAAACACAAGTTACTTATTACTTTTAACTGGATTATGCGTTGGGAATGTCGTTTTGAGTTGAAAACCCAATAAAAAGACTGGTCCGACTTTCGGTGCTCAGTTTTGAAGGTTCGTGTAACATTGGTCTTAATAAGCTCAAAATGACGCTACGCTGTTCCTAATATATAATCCGGGTTTAAGTTTTGCTTTAGTTAAAAAAACTTTTTGTGTGCGTTTAATGCTATTTTCTCTATATTCTTGGCACAGCATTATTTTATCTGTTAATGATTACTTTTTCTGAATGAGTGAACATTTCACTTTCAACTTGAAGGATATACATACCATCAGGTAGTGTCTCACTGATCTCTAATTGTACCGTATTGTTTCCTATGAATAAGGCTTGACGGTTGAACTGACGACATTTCCTGGACCGGGAATAACATACGCATTGGGTAGTTCTTGTGGGTTGGACATGTCTGATAAATCAAAAAAGTGAGTGCCTGATATAGAGCCCATCACTACAAATTCTTTATCATTAGCAACCACTCCCCAAACTTCGTTATAACTTAAAATTGTTGAGTCGTGCCAGTTGTACAATAGTGTGGCCTGTGTTTGGCCATAGGAAATTAGTGGAATAGCAAGTAGAATAAAAAGGAGGTTTTTCATTAAAAGACTGTTAAATATTTTCTATATTCTTAACTTTTAAGATAAGAAGAATATCAAGTAATACATAGTTGCTTATTACTTTTATAAGTAATATTACAATCAGTTGACCTAAACGATCAAAAATAGTAAGAATTTTAAATACCTTTGAGAACAATTTGTACTGTTATGGGAAGATTTATTAGCATTCTTTTTTTAAAACTATTGGGTTGGAAACCTAAACATATTGGAACGTTCGATATTCCTAAGAAGTGTGTCGTCACGGCGGCTCCTCATACTACTTATTGGGATGCTCTGATCATGGTAGCTACCTTCAGTTATTTTAGAATACCCGTAAAATGGGCATTGAAAGATGAGTTTATGAAGTTTCCGTTAAAACTCATTTTCAAGCCAATGGGTGCTATTGGTATCAATAGAAGGCCCAAAAAAGAAGGGGAAAAGCGGCAAAGCACCACAGAAGCCATCACTCAATTGTTATTGGATAGGGAAGAGTTGATGTTGGCTATTTCCCCTGAAGGCACACGTACACTCAGAAAACAATGGAAAACCGGATTTTATTATATCGCAAAAGGTGCCAATGTACCTATCCTTTTTGGGTTTTTAGATTTTGCCAAAAAACAGGCAGGTCTTGGTGGGGTGCTTATCCCAGGAGAAGATATGGAAGCGGATATGGTAACAATTACCGACTTTTATCGCAATATCACACCAAAATTTCCTGCAAAGTTTAGCCTAGATGAACGCTATGACAGGGAGCAGAATGCCGCTATCAAATAGGACTTAAACCGAAATCCCTTGCAAAAACCTCTTGAATAGATAGTCGTTTACCTAATGATTAAAATTGATAAAAAAGTAAGCATTTTAATTGTTTTTTGTTTTTTAATATTGGGATTCTTCTATTCTTGTAATGAGGTAACCTGGGTGGAGTATCAACCCCATTATATTGAGAGAGATAAAAGGACATTTGGAGATGCTACTCTTTCGCCTGAGGAAAGAAAGAATATTATTCATGTTTTGAAATATTATGGAGAGGAATACAAAATAACTCAAGCAGGAAAGGTATTAATTACAAGGAAACTTAATAGTGACTGGGAGTTAGTTTGGAATTATACAATTAAATCAAATGATCAAAATTGGTTAGATAGCCATTTGCCATAAAAATACAGCTACATTAACCCGTTACCAATTGCCACAGTATAGGAGAATCATTCAATTTTACAAAAGCAACATCAGAATTATATTATACAAGGCCAACAACGGTTAATGATAGATGTCGGCTCTATTAAAAGAATGGTGTCCTTACCGCTACATACTTACTTACATTTACTAAGCCACACAGCCAAAGCGGATGACAGCGTGAAGGATAGTAGTGTGTATGCGCGGACGAAGGAGCACATAAGAGCGGATAGCGGATCGCCGCCCGGCCTGACCTGTAATGAAATGGAAGGGCACGCCCAAATGCTACAAAATTCACTAGAAATCGTCACGAATCTGTAATAAGAAATATGTTTATCTTCGAAATCAATACTTTAGCACGAAAATTGATAAAATGAGTGAAAAACGCTAAAACTTCCGATGCGATTAAGAATTCTGGCATTATTACTGGCATTATTTTCATTAATTTCGCTTCCAGCACAAAGTATTGAGATTAATGGACGTGTCATCGATTTTGATACTGATGAAGGATTACCGTTTTGTAATATCTATATCAAGGGAACATCAACTGGAGTGAGTTCTGACATTGATGGATATTTTACCATGACACTAGATGCACCAGAAGACCGCCTTACCGTAAGCGCCATCGGATATACCGACCAAACAAAACCGATTTCAACCAATAGTGTACAGACGATCAATTTTAAAATGAAGTCGTCCAATGTTAGCCTAACGGAAGTAGTAGTGCTAGCTGGAGAGAACCCCGCCAATGCCATTGTAAGAGGCATTATAAAAAATAAGCTAAACAACGATGTCACCAACTTACCTTCTTATGAATGTGAGAATTACACCAAGATGGAATTGGATATTGACAAGATTGAATTAATAACCAATCGAAAAATGTTGACGCAGTTTGACTTTGTGTTTGACAGGGTAGATTCGATCTCTGATGAAGTCCCTTTTTTGCCAGCATTCCTAACAGAAACGATATCTGATGTATATTATGTGAAGGGAGAACCGTTGAAGGAAATTCCTAAAGCAATGAAGGTGTCTGGTGTAAATAACCAATCGATTGTTGATTTTGTCAATAAATTTCAAGATACCTACAACATCTATGATAACTGGATTAACGTAGTAGGTAAAACATTGGTGAGCCCGTTCTCTAATAGTGGATTACACTACTATGAATACTACATTATCGATAGTATGGTTATTGATGGCTACCAGAGTATTAAACTCAAGTTTAAACCTAAGCGAAAGGCAGAAAGTACCTTTTACGGCGATTTTTGGGTTGCAGATAGTGTGTTTGCAGTGCAACGGGTAAACATGAGGATGAGTGAGAATGTCAACATCAACTACGTGAGTCGGGTAATAATTTATGATGAATATAACCTGCAAATGGACTCGCTTTGGCTACCCGCTAAAAGCAAAATGGTGATTGACTTTGATGCCATTGGTAACAGCCCTGGCGTGATCGGTCGTCGAACGACCATGTTTAAAAACTATAAGGTCGATGCACAGGAAACTGCTACCTCTTACAAAGACGTAGACCCGGAAGACTATCAGCTGCATAAATTAGAACAGGCAGATGATTTTTGGGAGGAATCCAGACATGAAAATCTTGCTGAAAATGAAATGGGAATCTATCAAATGATTGATAGTATTCAAGAAGTACCGATATACAAAACATACTCTAGCTTGTTTTATACCCTCGGTTCGGGATGGATCTTGACGGGTCCGATTGAATTTGGGAAATACTATGATATCTATAGCTTTAATCAAGTTGAAGGGACTCGCTTGCGAATGGCCGTTGGCACCAGCAACAAGTGGAGTAAGATTTTGCGATTAGAAGGAAATGTCGCCTATGGCTTCCGAGATAAAAGGTTTAAGTATGGCGGTAACTTTCAATGGAATATCAGGAAAGGCATTCGGCGCACGATGCTAAGTGGTTACTATCTAGATGCTGTAAGCTATACCAATAATAGTAGCGAGGAAACTAATACTGCCGCCGTGCTCTCCGGGTTTTACCGATATCGGCCAGAAGATGCGCTAGGAGAACGACAGATATTCGAAAAGTTGCTCCACATGAACGAAGTCAAACTTCGCTTAGAACATGATTGGAAACGGGGCTTTTCAAATCGTATTACGTTGTTACACAGGAGGATGGACCCATACAGTAGAAAGGGATCAGGGTTAGATTTTAAATATTTGCCCAATCCTGTCGATCCGCTCCGTGTCGATACAACGGTAACAGCCGCTGAGATCGTAGTAAATACCCGATTTGCGTTTAAAGAAACCATATTGCAAGGAGAGTTTGATCGCCTTAGCGTCGGCTCTAAATACCCTATCGTCAATCTTCAATACACCATGGGTGTCCCTGGGATCTTCGGATCTCAATACAATTATCAGAAAATTGTGCTGGGTGTAGACCATTATTTTTATATTAATCCATTTGGCTGGGTGGAGTACAACTTCAAGGCAGGGGCGATATTCGGTCAACTGCCTTTCTTATTACTGGAGACGCATCCTGGCAATGAAACCTTTGTCTTTGGTCAGAACTCCTTTAATGCTATGAACCGCTATGAATTTGTGAGTGACAAGTACGCTAGTCTGCAAGTACAGCATCATTTGGATGGTTGGCTGTTCAGTCATATTCCCTTGGTCCGAAAGCTGGAATGGCGGTTGGTGGGGCACTTTAATGCAGTAGTCGGATCACTATCTGATAACAATCTTGATGCGAATCGTCTCAATTTTGCTGATTTCGGGAATACAATTGGAATTCGGGCACCTGGACCAATTCCTTATATGGAAAGCGGCATTGGTATTGAAAACATTTTTAAAGTCTTCCGTGTAGATGCCGTATGGCGGTTAAATTACTTTGACAACCCTGACGCACAAGCGTTTTCTATAAGAGGGTCGCTTGATTTTAATTTCTAAAGAGGTATTTATAAAAATACTGTTCTAGTTTATGGGATATAAGCCGATAATTAAGAAGTTAATTATCGGCTTTTTTAATTCCACTTACTGACGCCTACAGGTTAATTTTGAGTGTATGTTTAAGTAATTGCCAGAAAATGAGTATTTTTATTAGAATCGATTCAATTCCCTTCCTTATTAGATCATTGAATAAAAGTTCCATGTTAATTAAATTGACCAAATCAATCCTACTCTTTGTCGCTGTATTTAGTTTTACAGTTATAGCACATGGCGCCAATGACATTGCTTCAAGTAGTGTGATGTATACCACTACTTTCGAACACATTAGCGTTCATGTAGACATTATTGGTGATGACAATTTTAACAGCTCCTTACTCATTGAATATAAAAGACCTATTGATGCTGCTTGGAATCCTGCTGGAACTACCATGCGAGCAAGTCCTGCACTGAAAGTAGACGGTGCGAATCTCAACCTCAATTTTCATGCGGGTTCTGTAGTATTCCTTAACCCGAATACTAGGTACGATATTCGGTGGACACTGACCGACCCTGACGGAGGAAGCACCTCAATGATCAATAGCATAAGCACTAAAGCATTTCCAACACTTCCCACCAACCCTCAAATGATATATGTGATACCAGGAAACGGTGGTGGTACAGGCTCACAGGCCAACCCCTACAGAGGTGTTCAGACTGCAGCAGACAACGCACAACCCGGACAGATCATAGAACTTGGTAATGGGACTTATGCCCCTTTCATTTTGACCAAAGACGGTACTGCAAGTGAACCAATCGTGATCAGGGCGGCACAACAGCACGGTGCTATCATCAATGGCGGTAATACTAGTGCAGGTGTAGTCACTGTGGGCAATTTTAGTGATTCGACACAATACATTATGATCGATGGATTGGCCATCACCAATGGCGAAAGAGGGATTGATGCTCAAAACACCCAATACCTTACCATAAAAAACTGTAATGTCTATAACGTTGAATATGGCATTGTCAATAGAAGAGAAAACGGATGGGAACACAATCAATACATCCACAACAACAGATTTGTGGGTAGAACTTTCTGGCCCCAAACAATTATCCCTTCTGAACGGGGTATAGACATTCGTGGTAACATGAATGTAGTGAGCTACAATACCATCACCGACTTTGCTGATGGGGTGTCTACAGATGGAAAGGCTTATAGAACCTCTTACGCCCTTGACATACACAACAATGACATTACTAGGATTGTTGATGATGTCATCGAAGTGGATGGTATGATTTCCAACACACGAATCTATCAAAACAGAGGGTTTAATGGGAGGGCAGGAGTTAGTCTTGCACCTGTAAATGGCGGACCCGCATACGTATTTAGAAATGAACTGGTCAACATAGAAAACTCTGGGTTTAAGATGAACCGGGCACCTTCTGGTCTCATATTATTCAATAACACAATCGTCAAATCAGAAAATGGGTTGAGCTCTACGGCTGGCTGGCAAAATACCATCCTTAAGAATAATGCCGTGTTCTGTACTAGGTACTGTATCGAAGAATATGGCCTAGTGGCAGGGAGCAATGATGACTGGGATTATAATGGCTACTATTCCACTCGTCCAGGCACCTTGTCTGGCCCTTGGTTTAAATGGAGTAATTCTCGGTACATTAATGTTTATGATTTACAGGTGAACTCTAGTATAGAGGACAACGGAAGACCGCTTAGTCCAACTGATGTTGGCAACCTTGTATTCCCATCGAGTTACCAATCAGCAATGATACCATCTCAAGTAGACCTTGCACCAAGTTCTGGATCCATGATGATTGATGGCGGACTGCCCTTTTCTAATTTCGATAGACCGTTTGTTATCGACGGCATTCCTGATATCGGTGCTATCGAAGCCGGAATGCCTTTACCAGTATACGGCCATGATTTTGCGCCTAAGGTGACGTTGTCGGTTCGTTTGTGGCTAGAAGGTGCCTACGATGCCGTAAGCGGTTTGATGGGCACGGCGCTGCTTCAAAAGGGCTTATTGCCTATGGGGCAGCCCTACAATCAACTCCCTTGGAATCACTTAGGGTTTGAAGGGGCGGGCTGGTCGGTCACTGATTACCCCCCAGGAGCTGTGGATTGGGTGTTGGTTTCTTTCCGAACGACTACTGATGCATCGTCTGAGGTTGCCAAGACGGCTGGTGTCTTACTGCAAGACGGCACTATTTATTTTCCTAATAAAGAAGCGCTTAGTAGTAATGCTGGTATCGCTTTTTATATTGTCGTGGAACACCGCAATCACATGGCTGCAATGAGTAAATCCCTAGTCAATGTTGTGATTGGTGAGCTGATGTATGATTTCACAGTAGCTAATAGCTATGATTCTGGTGGATCGGGGCAAAATGAGCTGACTCCTGGTGTCTGGGCACTATATGCGGGCGACGGTGATCAATTATCTGATGTCACTGGTTATGACATCAACGGTAGCGATTATGCGCTGTGGCAAACTGTAAATGGCAACTTTAATGTCTATTTGCAGAGTGATTTTTCGCTAGACGGGGATATTAATGGCCTAGATCGCGTCTTCTGGAGTGGGAATAACGGTACTTTCTCTGCTGTGAAGAAGTAGATGGGTTGAATTGTACTATTGAAGCACTCCCTAACTATTTGGCTGAAATTGTTTAACTTTCGCCCAGTCAACTTTTTAGTTTTCAGTGAATATAGTCACTAATAATCCAATTACCTCCTTGCTGCTACTAGGGATATTATGGAGAGTAGAGGTAGAATATTATGGTTGGAGTCCTACAAAGAATTTTTACAATACAAGCAACAAATTTATAGAAATTCTCAATAACAGAAACAGGTCATAACAGAATAAGGTCAAGCAGAATACGCTCTAAGCTGTTTCCTGAGGAGGAGTCGCTACCTTATCAAACACTTTTACCTGATTATTTAGAAGCGACTTGAGCGGGAGTATTACTTTTTCAGTCTCATTCACTCTTAAGGTTAGCGAAACGCTGGTACGAGCCACAACAGTCCCTTTGACGCCATTGACTTCGATGAGGAGGCCTTCACGAAAGTTTTTGCGACAATAGAATCCTGCCAACATATTAGATAACACATCTTTTGAAGCTAATCCGTATGAAATCGCAGCAGATAATAGAATGGTTCCTAGGATCAGCATTAGGTTTGAGGTAATGATGTCGGTGTCAAATCCTCCTTGCTCTAGAGCTGTCAGTCCTACAATTATAAAAAGGAAGTAGTAGACCATGTTACTTAGTGCCTTACCAGCCCCAATACCAATAGAAGAGGTAGCACCACGAATCAAATCTCTGATAAATGTAGCGAAGTATACTCCTACGATAAAAAAGAACAATGCAACGACTAGTCGTGGCAAGAAGTTAATCAAATCGGATAATATGTTTGAGATGGAATCCCAGCCTAGCGCATCGGAAGCACTCATCAACACCAATACCCAGACAAACCAATATAAGAGGTTACCGCATAATTGACTTGGGGTCGTCTTCAGATTTGCCTTTTCCAATAAATCATTGGCATTTACTCTATCAGCCAGATCATCAAACTTTACCGCGGTTAAAAACTTAACAAGTAGGTTGGAGACAAGTTTCGAGATAATCCATCCAACCAGAAGGATAAGTAATAACTGCAAAAGGGAAGGAATGAAATCGGCTACTCTAGTAAGCACTGCCGAAATGGAGTTATAAAAAACACTTGACCATGATTTTACGTCTTCCAAAATGATGAATTTATAATTGAATAAAAATCTGTCTGTCTAATTTACCTTTTAAAATGACGCTACGCTGTTTCTAGTACATAACCAGAGTTCAAGGTAACTAATTATTTTCAATTTTTAATTGAATAAAAAAGCCCGAATCTTAACATAATTAAGAGTCAGGCCTTTTAATACTTACACTAAATAAATAACTAATTTACTGACCGACAACGTGTCGAAGCAATAGTTGTCAGAATATTTACTGACTTTTTTAAAAAGACCTGCGACCAAATAAATGGCCACATGATCTTAAGAATGGGTAAGTGAGAAGTCAGTTTTTATTTAAAATAAACTTCAAACTGCATTAGAGACAGTGGGAGAACAAATCGGTCACAAAAATTAGAATAAATAATTAATCTTTTTGATTCGGATCTTTATCAGTATTGAATCCATTGAGGAATTCGAGCTCTGATTGGAAGAATTTTGTCGTAAACAATTCTACAAAATCAGCTGCAAATTCTAGAGCGGAGAGTGTATTGAATACTTCTTTTTTTAACTCAGCCGGAGGCGCAGCTTGTGCATAGTCTTTAAATGCATTAGATAAACTCTGGTTGATTCTTTTTGCTTTGCCTTCCTGATCCATAAGGTTACTTTTCTTATAATTCTTTAAACAATTGTGCCAATTTATCTCTAGTTCGTTTAAGCCGCATTTTTGCGGCACTTTCTCCTAAGTTTAAACTTATTGCAATTTCTTTCAGGGATAATTCTTCTTGATATCGTAAGATTAAAATTTCCCGTTCTAGAATTGTAAGTTTCGCCATCAAAAATTTTAGCTGATTAACCTTTATTTCAACAAGTTCTTCATGTTCCGCTTCAATTTCGTCAATACTAATTTCCATAAATGGCTCATCTGTAATGTCTTCAATGATTACTTTTTTATGCTTAATGAGGTGGTTAATACAGTGATTCCGAGTTACTGAATGTACCCAAAGTGAAAATGTTGAGTTGCCTTCAAAAGAGTTTAACTTTGTTATTATTTTGATAAAAATGTCATGAGTCAAATCTTTTGCCATGTGCTCATCGTTTGACATCCCAATGCATTTTCTGTAAATTTTACTAGCAAATTGTTCGTATAGTATTTCAATAATATGCTTGTCCTTCTCTTTTATAAGTTTCAGTAATTCCTTATCACTATATTTCTTCGCTATTTTATTCTTTACAATCAAACAATCATATTTGAAAAACCAATAGATTCCGTCAATATTAAAAAAAAGAAGTGTATCAAAATATTTTTATCAAAAGACAGTTATTGTTCTTGTAACACATCAAATTTTAATTTGTGTCGTATTAAGAGACAAGGAATAAACATTTCGGTCACAACAATCGTTTTCTTTAAGGGCACGATGTTTGAATTTATTTTTAGTAATATTGCACGATATTTTACAATTACATGTCAATTAATGGTTTCAAGCTTATAATAGCAGCATTCTTTTTATTGCTTTTACTGCCTGAATTATCTTATACACAATCTATTCAGTTTAAGATACTTGGCAAAAAAAGTAGACCCGTAAAAGGTGCTACTGTTCATTTTTTAAACAACAGCTGCGGAGCTGACTCTCTAGCCGTGGCAGAAAGTGACTACTATAAGTTTAACTGTTTTCCAGACGGCGTTGTCCCTGTTCATGTTGAAGCAAAAGGATACGAGCAAAAAACTGTTTTGATAAAAAAAGGAGCATCCAATCCTCTTGTAACAATAAATCTCTTAAAGAAAGGTTGGCAAACGATTCGACTACATGAAGCTACCTATAAGTTTTGGAAACTGCAAAATGTACTTTACGTAAAAGAAAGAAATAACGAATCTGTTTATCGTCTTAGTATACTTCTCGATAGTTTGGGCTTGCAAGAAAGTCCGTATTATGGTAAAGATTTTTATGAACACAAAAACGGACAAGACTTTAGTACCTTCGATAGTCCGATTTTGAAATTCATCAGAAACAGCGAGCACACACTTCTAGCGGCTCCAGTCATCCTCCTGTATAGAGAATTGAAAGATGGTGAGAAAAAATTCCAAACCGTCAATAAGCTACTCCCCATTTCGAATATCATTGAGTTTGATGGTCCTCCACCATCAGAAAACGTGCTCAACCAATTTTGTCTAGAGAAACATTGGATCTATTCGGATCAAGTAGGTAGTGCTAGCCCTTTTGCTTACAAAGCAGTCGGACAGGGCGCAGGATTGTGTATCCTCGACATCATTGAAACGCTGAAATTGAGTCATCCCGACTTAAACCCTAAAATCTTTGATCCTGGGAACTGGTATAGTCTTGAGTTCGACCAAGTAGAAGATGTGAAACAATGAATAGGGAACGCCTCGCTAACGAATAGGGAACTATGAACGCTTCGCTAAGGAACAATTTAACAAAAGAGCAGGGCAATTATTCTGGGCAATACCCGTTATTGCTAAAACAACCCTTCTAAAAGCTCATCCGCCACTAAATTTGGCATTGTAACTTCAAGTCCTTCCGTTCTAGCCATCTCTCGCTTTATGGCAAATAGTGCTTCCTCATTGCGTGCCCAGCTCCTGCGTGCTATCCCGTTGTTTACATCATAAAATAGCATCTGGGCCAAGCGTTTATCTGCTTCAGCGCTACCGTCTAACAACAAACCAAACCCGCCATTTATCACTTCGCCCCAGCCCACACCACCGCCATTGTGTATGGAGACCCAAGTCGCCCCTCTAAAACTATCCCCAATCACATTGTGGATCGCCATGTCAGCAGTAAAGCGGCTACCATCGTAAATATTGCTCGTCTCACGGTACGGAGAGTCGGTTCCACTTACATCATGGTGATCTCTTCCTAGTATAACCGGTGCGGAGAGTTCCCCATTTCGAATAGCAGCATTGAAGGCCTGAGCAATCCGTATCCTGCCTTCAGCATCAGCATACAGAATTCTTGCCTGTGAACCGACTACTAGACGATTGGCCTTGGCTTTCCGGATCCATTTAATGTTGTCTGCCATCTGTTGTTGGATTTCTTCTGGGGCTTCCTTTAGCATAGTTTCTAGGACATCACCCGCAATTTGATCTGTCTTGTCCAAATCTGCAGGATCGCAGGAAGCACATACCCAGCGGAAGGGGCCAAAACCATAATCAAAGCACATCGGTCCTAGGATATCCTGAACGTAGGACGGATATTTGAAATCAATTCCGTTGTCAGCCATTACTTCAGCCTTAGCGCGGGAGCATTCTAGTAAAAAGGCATTGCCGTAATCAAAGAAATACGTGCCACGAGCGGTATGTTGATTTATCGCTGCAGCATGTCGGCGCAGCGATTCTCGTACTTTTTCCTTGAATAGGTCAGGGTTGTTCCGCATCATTGCATTCGCTTCTTCGTAGGACAGACCTACTGGATAGTACCCACCAGCCCAAGGGTTATGAAGTGATGTTTGATCAGAACCCAATTGAATAAAAATTTTGTCTGCTGCAAACCGTTCCCAAACGGCTACAATATTTCCAATAAAAGCAATGGATACGATTTCCTCATTGGCTTGTGCTGTCTTGACACGACTCACTAGCTCCTCCATGCTGTCGATTAACTCATCTACCCAGCCCTGTTCGTGTCGTTTGGTGGCGGCCTTGGGGTTGACTTCAGCGCAGACTGTGATACAGCCTGCAATGTTTCCTGCTTTGGGTTGTGCGCCACTCATTCCGCCTAGACCAGCGGTTAAGAATATTTTTCCATTTGAGGATTCGCCTTTTGCTAGTGTTTTCCTAAAGGCGTTCATCACAGTGATTGTTGTACCATGTACAATTCCTTGTGGGCCGATATACATGTAGGAGCCAGCTGTCATCTGCCCGTATTGAGTGACGCCTAGCGCATTGTAGCGTTCCCAGTCATCTGGCGTTGAGTAATTAGGAATCATCATGCCATTGGTTACTACGACACGTGGTGCTTCTGCGTGAGAAGGAAACAAGCCCATCGGATGCCCGGAATACATGTGGAGCGTTTGCTCATTGGTCATAGTAGCGAGGTATTTCATCGTTAGGCGATATTGTGCCCAGTTTTGAAACACGGCACCATTGCCACCATAAGTAATCAGTTCCATCGGATGCTGTGCAACTGCGGGGTCCAGATTGTTTTGAATCATCAGCATAATCGATGCAGCTTGTTGGCTTTTAGCAGGGTAATCGTCAATCGGACGAGCATGGATCTTGTAAGTTGGCTTGAATCGATACATGTAGATTCTACCATAGGCTTTGAGTTCTTGTGCAAATTCTGGAGCGAGTATACTGTGCCACGCCTTAGGGAAGTAGCGCAGTGCATTTCTAATGGCCAGTTTTTTCTCATCAGCTGTGAGGCTGTCTTTTCTTTTTGGGGCTCTGTTTGCCTGTTGCGGATAGGGTGTTGCAGGTGGAAGTGTTGCAGGAATCCCTTCTAGAATTTGTGCTTGAAATGTAGTGCTGGTACCAACCATAGTTTGACTTGAATTTGGTGTGTAAGATAAGGAATTGGTAGGAAAGTGGGCAGAATGCGGGCTAAATGTGTTAAGTATTTTTTTGGTACCGCTTTCGCTAATGACTCCCGATGTTGTTATCGGGATTGCTTTTGCCTAGCGGTGTACGCTACAACTATATTTTAGCTATACCTTTAGTTTTTGGTGTCTATGCTTTTGATTGGGTTTTGTTGCTCATGGCTGTACTTATAACTAGGGGAATAATGTCATCCCGATGGGATTTAAGATAATAAATGCGTGTTTTTTCTATAAAAATGTTAAAGATATACTGACCTGAATCTACGGGATTGAACATATCTTTTTACCCACAGATTAAACAGTGGCCCCAAAAGGAAACGTTTATAATCCCGTAGGGATGATAGTATTATAGAAAATCAATGATCATTCAAAAAACAAACCCTGTAAGGGTGATATAAATAATGGCAAACACCTTCTCTCAAATCTATATTTGCCTGTTTCCTCTCGTTTTACATACACTTCATTAATAACTAACCACTATCTCACTTTTGTAATATGCTTTTGGGTAATTCCTTGTCCCAGCAATGCCGGGTCAGCACTCAAACCACAAACCCCTCCATTATTTATCACGGGCGTTGGACGACCGATAGGAGGTATTGTTTGAACGAAGAGAGTGCCGGATAGCGGGGTCCGAAATGAAGTAAACGGCAATGCAATGCGATAGCAATTGCATTGTAGTTTACGGAATGTAGGGCGGCCCCAAATTATTTGATTTGACAAGCAAAAAAACGGAAGATTATTGATAAGGAACGTTGCATTCATCCGAATAAAACGGGCACTTATCGATTTGGGTTGAAAAATTAATCTCAATATTGTATTTTTGACCATTAGTGACTAAGAATTTTATAAAAAATATACCATGGGAAGAGCATTTGAATATAGGAAAGCCACAAAGTTTGCACGTTGGGATAAAATGGCAAAAGAATTTTCAAAGGCAGGAAGACAAATTACTATTGCTGTAAAACAGAGTGGCCCAGACCCAGACACGAATATCTTACTGAGAAGAGCCATTCAAAATGCGAAGGCGGTCCAGATGCCAAAAGATCGAATTATGGCGGCGATCAAAAAAGCTTCGGAAAAGGATACGAGTAACTTCGAAACTATCGTCTATGAAGGTATGGCGCCTCATGGAGTTGCCTTGGTAGTAGAAACAGCCACCGACAATCCCACAAGAACAGTAGCTAATGTACGGTCCTACTTCAGGAAAAAGGAAGGAACACTTGGTATGTCGGGAATGCACGACTTTATCTTTGATAGAATGGGCGTGTTTTATATCGAACCAGAACACATTCCTGATCTTGAGGAGTTTGAGCTAGAATATATTGACTTTGGATTGGAACGTATTGAGAAAAATACCGTAGACGAGAAGGAGTTTGTACAGGTTTCTGTAGCGTTTGAAGATTTCGGAAAAATGCAGGAAGCCCTCGAAAAAAATGAGATTAAAGTCGAAAAATCAGAACTGGAACGGATTCCGAACCACCTCAAACAGATAGAAAATGAAGAACACCTTGATGAGGTTTTGGCACTGATTGACTTAATGGAACAGGACGATGATGTAACGAATGTGTTTCACAATCTGGAATAACGTACATCATCCCTGCACTACTTTCCTAATCCCTTAAAGAGAAACGATATGACACCGGAGATGTTGGAACAAATGAAAAAGCAGTGGGAGGCTATGGGTCTTGATCCTAAGCAAATGATGGTGTATATGAACAATGCGCTCGAAATGCAAAATAGTATGCAAGAACAAATGTCTAAAGCGTTTGAAGATAATCCAGTAATGAAAAGTCTGATGGAATTGCAGGATGACAAGGTGTCAGAAGGCGACGTCCTCAATTTTTTTGACGACTCACCAGAAGTCAACCCCGATTCTGATTTGAATCTGCAAGAACAGAAAGCCGTGCTCTGTGCTGCGAACCTTTCTTACAATTATAACCACTATCTGAATACACTGGAGACGCTCATGCCTGCAGAAGATTTGCTGGAAGGCCTGGAAAACTCCTGGGATATTACGGATCGAAAGTCATTGATTGAAACGGTGGACTGGCTGGCTGTTTCCGGTCATCGGGTATACTTTAAGCTAATCTGGAATGAGCTTAAAACCAAGCCCAAACCGGAATGGCGTAAAGCGATTAGCGATCTTGAGGTCCAAAATCTGACTGTAGAAGACCTGGATTCAGAACGTTTTCATCCTTATGCTGCCAACATTCTTGAAATATATCCCTTACTTCTTACTAAAGGCTTCTTTTCTACCATGAAAGATCCGAATGTAAAAGCTTGGGACCTTCAACGTGCCATCAACTTATGTCGCTATGGATTTGATTTGGAATTCTTCAGTCGCGAAGAAGCGCTTGAACGCATTCTCTCCTATGCACAAAACATGTTTAAGACTTATGACAGTTGGCGGTCGCTCTCCGAAGGGTTTTTAGTGGGTTGTGGCATGTGGAGTGGCTCGCCGGAGCTGTTGTCTGATCGGCTTGAGCATCATGAGACATTACTGACACATGAAAAGAGTTTGTGGAAGACGGTGGCGTGGTAGATTGAATTTCGGGTTAGGCAACCTTACTGCTGGATGATGTGGTGTCGATAGGTTAGATCCTAAGGATTTCAACTTGGGTCCGAAAGTTATCTGGTAAACTAGTTTAATGTTTATAAGAGCTAACAGTGAGTCTACTCCGAAAAGTCGAATTTTGTAGAACTTTAATCATATTTTTGTAAATTACAATATGTAGTTTGCTGTTATTGTTCGTTTTTGCCTTGACGCAAAAAGAACCGGAAGCCGGCCCAACAAAAAAATCAAGAATTATAAACTCGGTCCCCTCAAACACTGGTTCGCCAGCCCGGTACAATACGGCTCTCCCATGTTGATGCTTCATGGGACTTTGTCAATTTAGCATTACATATTTATTTTTAAAAAAGACAACCTTTTTAGAGTAGACTCCTTGATACAAAAACGAACCGGAAGCCGGCCCAACAAAAAAATCAAGACCTGTAAACTGTTTCGACAGCCCGCTCAAACACTGGTTCGCAACCCCGGTACAGTTCGGCCCTCCCATGTTGTTGCTTCCTAGGATTCTTGCAATTTTGCAATACATCAGAAAAAGACAGCCATTTT
>Ga0209186_1000049_pt1 | contig 92037 bp, 63 predicted proteins | sample SidtaG_FD_187426 | JGI IMG/M metagenome (GOLD analysis project Ga0209186, IMG submission 187426) | Marine algal microbial communities from Sidmouth, United Kingdom - Sidmouth_Male2 metaG (SPAdes) (version 2) | ecosystem: Host-associated > Algae > Red algae > Unclassified | place: Sidmouth... | reverse complement strand
CTGAAGGACTAGCAGCCGTGGTTAAAGGAGAGTGTTCTGGCTATATTGATAAATCAGGAAACACCGTCATCCCTTTCATCTACTCAGATGCTTATGACTTTTACAAGGGAATTGGACCAGTGACAGACACCTCAGGCCACATCAAATTTATTGACAAAACACACAAGGAAATCGAAAAACCATACTTGAACCAGCTTATTATCAAAAAAGCTAAATACCTTACGTATTACGGCAGAAATGAGAAGATAGGTATTAAGAATAAAAACGGAAAAGTGCTTACAGAACCAAAGTATGATGCCCTAAGCGGATTTAAATACGGTAAAGCCTTTTACAAAATTGATGATTCTAAGTATGGCCTTGTCAACAAGTGTGGTCGTGTGATATTCAATCCCATGTATGATGATGCGGGTGGTTTTAACGAAAAACTAGCGCCAGTCAAAATTAATGGATTTTGGGGGTACATACATCATAGAAAGGGATTCCAGATTCCTCCAAAGTTCATTCAAGCCGGCTCCTTCAACAATAAAATGGCTCCAGTCGCAAATGAAGATGGTCTGTGGGGGTTTATCAACAAAGAAGGTAAATTAGTAGTTGGATATCAGTACGAAGAACACTCTGATATGGGATTTCATGATTAAAAGTTGCTCAGTACCACCCCACTTCTCCTAGCATCCCCTGCCCCTTCAAAGCGATTATTAGTTAACCGTTCAATGCTATGCACGCCACCAAAATACATGTGTTTATCAGGCCATTGAGACACCTTTTCAGCTTCATGCTTCCCTAAATTCCACAAATCAGGCTCTAGATCAAAGGAGCCATGCTCTAAGTGGCATCTAGGCAATGTCACCGCTTCCCTCACAGGCATTTTGTAGTCCAGAAGATAGGAAATCACCTGTAAGACCATAGTAGGAATGCGACCTGCCCCACCAGTCCCCAGTGCATATCGAACGGAATCAGTACCATCCAAAATCAGTGTAGGAGACATCATTGAGGATAATCGAGTATCTGGTCGCCAAGAATGAAAACCACCAGGCAACAGTGCCGCCTCTCCTAGCATATTGTTGAGCATCATGTTCGTCCCTTCAATCATATACCCGGAGCCTTCTCCGTTAGAGGTGGTTACTGATATCGCGTTGCCATACTCATCCATAATATTGAAGTGGGTCGTACTCCCCCATTTCCGCCCACTAGCTCCTTTGAGCTTCGATTGTATTCCAGGTATTCGAGTAAGTAACCGACTCAAGCCTTCAACCGATCGATCCACGCCTTCCAAATATTGAAACACCTGAAATAAGCGATGAACATGCTCTGGATCTCTGTAATCATGAAAACTACGAACAGATTGCAATTGGTTTAAGCCAAGCGCAAGCAGTGGGCCACCAATAGAAGGCAAATCATTGGTCAACACCGTATGCCCTCGATATTTGAATTGCAAGGGATTTCTAAAAAGTGCTTCATACGACTCAAGATCCTCATAACCGATAAATCCGCCTTTTTCCTGACTATCTGCTGCGATTTTCCTTGCGATTTCTCCTTTATAAAACAAGTCCTTTCCCTCTCGTAGCAATGATTCAAGAAAATCAGCGAATAGCGGCATCCCAACCACATCACCTTCCTTCACAAGGCTGCCATCCTCCTTGGTAAATAGTGCCCTTGATTCTGGGTGCACGCGAAGCATAGATTCAAGCACGCCATAGTCAAACGCCTGAAAATCATCGACCACAGATCCCTTTCTAGCAATTTGCAGGGCGGGTTCGATCAATACTTTAAACGGAAGTGTGGCAAATTGTTCATACAGTGCATATATCCCTGCAAGCGTTCCTGGAGCAGCAATAGCGCCCATCCCAATCTGAAAATCTTCCTGCGTTCCTCCAAAATCTATGGTATGGGGATAAAATTCGATTTGATCTAAGGCGCGTTTTTTCTTGGGTGTCTGGCAAAATGCATCAATAAACACCGATTTCCTATGTTGAGTAAACAGATTAAAAAAGGTACCACCTCCTAGGGAACACATACAAAACTCATTGATGCAAGCTGCAAATGTCGTAGCGATAGCGGCATCAAACGCATTTCCTCCTTCGTTAAGAATTTGCATTCCCGCCCAAGCTGTTTGCGGATGTCCGGCAGTAATTGTTCCTTTTGTTTTTCTCATGTGATTGTGCTCCACGACAAAAATAGATAATAAAATCAATCAATTGAAAAGTAAAGGCTATAATCATAAGAATTGGGATATTGTTTAGGGCGCTGCTACCCGCAAAAAAGCTCGTCACGGGCTGTTCGCTTGTATTCCACTCGCTGAAAGACTGTGCTGCATAGTCGTCGCTAGTCTCTAACGAGCCGTCACATCTCCTTGCTTCACTAGCCTTCATTTTCCTGTCATATCACTGCCATCCCTAGCGCTACCCCTCTTTTAAAGCATTGAAAATGCGCAATGTGTCAGCCCTTGGCGAAACTCTAGACAAGGGATTCGCACCAGAAGGCAATGCTCAAATTTTCTATTTCAAAAATTAACAGACTTATGATACCAGTACCTAACATACAGAAATCTTAATTTAATATTTGATGCGGCTAAGGGATGGAAAGTGCGGATCGCCGCCCGGCTGTTTGAACAATGCTAGGAAATGCCTTGAGTGGGGCGCATTGAGAGTGCTGGACAGCCCGACCCTAGAATACCGATTTGTAGTGGCCTATTTTTATAGGACGCTGCAAAAAGGTATTCTAGGGATAGCCCCAAATAAAAAGCCAATTACATAACCATTCCTTCTCTTCAAACTTTCAACAATTAAATCGTCCATAGCAGTAATAAATTCCTTATCTTTGCGGCTTATGAAAAATATCAGAAATTTCTGCATCATTGCACACATTGATCATGGTAAAAGTACATTAGCAGACCGACTGCTTGAATTTACCGAAACCATTGATAAAAGAAACATGCAAGCGCAGGCATTAGACGACATGGATATCGAGCGGGAACGAGGGATTACCATTAAGAGTCACGCCATACAAATGGATCACAAGCATACAGATGGCGTGGATTACACATTGAACCTCATAGACACCCCTGGTCACGTAGATTTTTCATATGAAGTGTCCAGATCCATTGCTGCTTGTGAAGGCGCCTTGCTTATCGTAGATGCGACTCAAGGAATTCAGGCACAAACTATATCCAATCTGTATTTAGCGATAGAGCACGACCTCGAAATTATCCCGGTGATCAATAAAATTGACATGCCGAGTGCTATGATTGAGGAAGTATCAGATCAGATTATTGATATGATTGGTGGTCAAATTGACGAGATCGTTCTAGCAAGTGGAAAAACAGGAGAAGGCGTTGAAGACATTATGAATGCCATAATTGATCGCGTTCCAGCACCCAAAGGCAGTGCAGATGCTCCTTTGCAAGCATTAATATTTGACTCCAACTTCAATGTTTACAGAGGTGTGATTGCGTATTTCCGTATCAAGAACGGTATCATGCGGAAAGGAGATCGGATTCGCTTCGTCAATACAGGAAAAGACTATGCTGCCGATGAGGTAGGCATCCTAAAAATGGACCTTTCCCCAAAAGCAAAGCTAGAGGCAGGTGATGTAGGTTATATCGTTACAGGTATCAAGCAATCCAAGGAGATTAAAGTCGGTGATACCATAACTTTACATGATAACCCCTGTGATGAAGCTATCCAAGGGTTTGAAGATGTGAAGCCAATGGTATTTGCTGGAATCTTTCCTATAGACAACGACGACTACGAAGACCTTAGAGACAGCCTTGAGAAACTCCAACTGAATGACGCGTCTCTTGTTTTTGAGCCAGAAAGCTCCGCTGCACTTGGATTTGGTTTCCGTTGCGGATTCCTAGGGATGTTGCACCTCGAAATTGTACAGGAACGCTTGTGGAGAGAATTCGAAATGAGCATTATCACCACTGTTCCAAACGTAATGTATCGTGCTTATTTGAAAAAAGAAAATGAGGAAATAATTGTAAATAATCCTACTGATTTACCTGAACCAACGATATTGAAACACGTTGAAGAACCTTATATCCGAGCACAGATCATCTCTAAACCAGAATACATCGGCCCAATCATGGCGCTGTGTATGGAGCGAAGAGGGGAACTCATTAATCAGGTTTATTTGACAGAAACTAGAATCGAATTAACGTTTGACTTGCCACTAGCGGAAATCGTATTTGACTTTTACGATAAGCTCAAATCAATCTCTCGTGGTTACGCATCATTTGATTATGAGCTAACTGATTACAGACAATCTGAATTGGTCAAACTGGATATTAAGTTGAACGGGGAAAATGTAGATGCCTTCTCCTCCCTGATTCACAAAGACAAGGCTTACTATTTTGGACGTAGATTATGTGAAAAGCTAAAAGACTTATTGCCACGTCAGCAGTTTAAAATTGCAATACAGGCAGCAGTTGGTCAGAAAGTAATTGCCAGAGAAACGATATCAGCACTTCGTAAAGATGTTACTGCAAAATGTTATGGTGGTGATATCACGCGGAAGCGTAAACTCCTTGAAAAACAGAAGAAAGGTAAGAAGAAAATGCGTCAAATCGGATCAGTAGAAGTACCTCAAAAAGCTTTCCTTGAGGTTTTAAAACTAAACGACTAACGTATACGAATGACCAACTTATTCGAGACTGTAACTGCTGACCAGTATAATTTGTTTTCTGTTAAGCTGTTGTATTTCATCGATTATTTGAATTTACAAAAAAAGAAAAAGGTAGTGGAGAATAGTTCATTTGGCAGTTAGCTCCATTACAGTATTCTCCAATCAAAAGATGTAAAATGAACATTTTTAAGTTGATTTCAACCTTTTCACAAGAACAACTAGCTTCAATAAAACAAAGTCAATAACCTACTGCAAACAAATCTTACGGACAACAGTCTCTTGCCCTACTACAATCTTCAATAGATATATGCCTTTGGCCAAGTGATCCACAGATAATCGCTCATTTAATAATCTGATGTTAGACAATTGTTTATCCATTAACAGTTGCCCATTGACATTGTACAACCGATAATATAAATCATTAGTTATCAACAAATTGAAGTGTATATAAATGAAGTCACTGGCAGGATTAGGAATGACCTCGATATGAGAAAAAACTGTAGATTCATTGTTCATAGCCCCGCCTCCCACAAACACACAGCCGACATTTGTACATCCTTGTGCGTCTGTCACCGTAACACAATGATTACCAGCAGATAGCGCTGTAACGGTTGGTGAAGTCTCACCATTGTCCCAATTATAGGTATAACTTGGCGTACCACCAACTGCGACAACAGTTCCACTACCATCTGATCCACTAGGCACAGAGACTGGAGTCATGCTCATAGACAATGAAACTAAATCAGGTTGTAAGACTATCGTTGATGCCGTTGCATAACAGCCATAAGCATCCAGAACAGTCAGATTGAAAGTTCCTGCACACAATCCAGTAGCAGTTGGTGTAGATTGGCCATCAATCCAATAATAAGTGTATGGAGGAATGCCGCTTGACACAAGAATCGTGGACGAACCATCACAGGCATTGTGACATGAGGCATCAATGGTAGCTGTACTCACGGTATATGGCATGGACTGAAATAGTGTATCCACATTACCAGCAATACAACCAGCAATATCGGTGACCGTGACACTAAAAATCCCAGGACACTGACCGCTTATCGATGGTGTGGTGGCACCGTTGTTCCAGTAATAGGTATAAGGCGCTCTTCCTCCAACGGCAGTAGCAGTAAGAATACCACTACAAGTGCTATCACAAAGAGAAACCCCCGAAATCAATACTTTAATCTCATTGGGCTCTTGAATGGAGTCTGTAAGCACTAACTGGCAGCCCGAATTATCAGTTACAGTAACAGTATAAGTCCCTTCACACAAACCTGTGACAATCTTTGTGTTGCCACCAGTACTCCACAAATAACTGTAAGGAAAACTACCACCTGCTACTACGACTTCAGCCGACCCATCACAAGCTTTTGGGCAGCAAACATTATTAGAATATATATGCCCTGTGACTTGACAAGTGTTGGAAAAGTATCCGCAACTAACAGTAGTACAACCATTTCCATCGGTAACTGACAAACAGTATGTACCATGGGAAAGAGAGTCGATAGTAAATGTGGTCTCTCCAGTACTCCATAAAAAACTGTATGGATAACTGCCACCAACAGTATTACTGTTCGCATTGGTTCCATAAAACTGGACATAGGTTTCTAGTGTGGGATACTGATAGATTTCACTTGAATCTACTGTGATACAGCTAGTACCATCTGAAATCGTGACTACATGAAACCCTGTACCAAGATTACTTGCTGTAGCATTTGTAGTTCCGTTTTCCCAGAGATACGAATATGGAGGAATACCACCTTGGGCATATACTGTTAGAGCGTTTCCATTGGTACATCCACAGGAACTATCCAAGATAAAAGAAGTTGTCAAGGGACAATTAGTATTGGTAATACAGGTAACACTAGGACACCAATTGTTAATTCTGGAGATGGTAACACAATGTGACCCTGTGCTTAAACCCGTAGCAGTAGCTGTAGTTTGCCCATTATCCCAAACATAGAATAGTGAATAAGGTGCTGGTGGCGTTTGGTGGACCGAAGCAGTAGTGGCAGTTGAACTTGTGGTATAGATAATTTCTTGAACATAAGACTGGTCTAAATATTTGAATACTTTACAGCCTGAATTATCAGTCACCTCTACGGTATATATCCCTAGAGCCAGATTTGATATGGTTGCTGTAGTTGCACCAGTATTCCAAATGTAGTTAAAAGGAGCATTTCCACCAACAGGAACAGCTGAAAGTCCTCCTACAGCTACTCCAGCACAAAACGAAGAAACGTAGGTAATATTCACAGAAAATGCACAAGACGCTGCTATAGTAACTGAAGACTTATAATCACAACCATTGGCATCTGTTACTGTAAACGGATAAAGCCCTTGACTTAGGCCTGTTGCGATAGGTGTTGTTTGGCCATCGCTCCATAAATACGTAAAAGGGGCATTACCATAAGGAGTAATCGTCGCAGTGCTTGCTGTTGTTGTGGTAAATGCATTAGGTCTATTATACCCCGGAATTATAAAACTACTGAGTACTGAACAACAATTAGCATCTGTAATAGTGACAGAATGTAAACCTGCAGTAGCGAATTTTACAATGGGGTTTGTAGTCACTTTCCACCCCAGATCGTAGGTATATGGAGGGATGCCGCCATTTGGAACAAATTCTACATGCCCGTAACTGTTATCACAAAGTAGTGTAGTAACAATATTCGATACCGTGAAAGGGCAACAACTGACTTCATTATCTTCCAGGGCGAAGACAGCAGTCTTGTCCTCCACATTTGCAATAGCAGTGCTTACATTCAAGAAGAGTATGAAAAAAAGGAAGTAGCAGAGTCGTGTTCTTTGAATTTTCATAAAGGTTGTGCTTTATTAAACGTTGCGTATGATAAATTAATAAGGCAGGTCATATTTGTCTAAACGATATTAACACTACTAACGTTGTTGAACGTTTATCATTCAATTGTAATATTAAAAGCAAAATTTGATTGTTAAGAAAGCCAACACCATTGACTTTCTATGTGTCTATGTGTTAATTTTTTGAACTACATAGGCATATAGTAAACATAGTATGCTATTCGTAATCTACTCAGGCAAGGACTAGTTGACCCAAATTGTTCATTAGCGAAGCGTTCATTGTTAATTATTCTATTATTCATTATTAATTGTTCATTAATCCAGATTTCATTAATTTTGCAGCATGGAGGATACATTCGAAATCTACTTGAGACCCACTTACTTTATTGATAGTGATCACGAGGATGTAATTGCCTATACGAAATCACACTTGAAAGAAGGCATGAGTCAAGTGGAGACAGCAAAAGCCTTGTATCTGGGAGTAAGAGATTATGTGTTCTATTCGCCATATGATTTAAATTTTACACACAAATACCTAAAAGCGAGTCACCTGCTCAATCGAACACCGAGAGTCGGTTATTGTATCGAAAAAGCTTGTTTGTTAGCCGCCTGTGGAAGAGTGGCTGGCATCCCTACCCGATTGGGGTTCAGCAATGTGCGTAACCACATTGGTACAGAGAAATTGGTGGAAGTCTTGAAGACGGATCTAATGGTGTTTCACGGGTATACCGAATTTTTTCTCAATAACCAATGGGTAAAATCGACACCAGCATTCAATATTGAGCTCTGTCAGAAACTAGGCGTCACGCCTCTAGAGTTTGATGGGACAACAGATTCCATATTACAACAGTTTGACGCCAGCGGCAACGATTATATGGAGTTTGAGCACGATTATGGTCAATTCCATGATATGCCACATGACTTATTTATTCGAGAAGTAATGACTTACTATACACATTTGGTGTCAGAAGAGCGATTTGACTCATTTGGACTTCGTCACCACATTAAATATTACAAGGAACTACTAAACAAGGTGAATGGCTAAACTATTTGAGACGGAGAATAAGAGTGGAAAGCATGAATTGAAATGGAAAATCCTTGCACGGCTAGCCCCGCCATTGTGGGCCTCCGGTGGCCGCATTCGATTTGTATCAGCCAATTGGCAAGAAGTACATGTCTCTCTTCGTTTGCGCCCCTTGACAAGGAATATTGTAGGAACTATCTTTGGGGGTAGCTTATACAGCTCCGTCGACCCAATTTATATGCTGATGTGGATGAAAATCCTAGGTGATGACTATATCATTTGGGACAAAGCCGCAACGATTCAGTTTGTAAGACCAGGCAAAGGGAAACTTAGAGCACGGTTTTTGATAAGTGATGATGAAGTCAAGCAAGTCCTAGAGTTATTTAAGGAAAACGACGAATTTGACCGAGAATTTCAAGTAATCTACGTTAATGAGCGCAATAAAGTGGTAGCCAGAATTGGAAAAACCATTTATTTCGCGAAAAAAGATTTTTATGACAATTTTAAACGTAAAAAGTAGCAGTTTTCTTTTTCTATTATTGATTTTAATCACTAGTTGTAACCCAGAAGCTCCAGACTGTGAATCTTGCCCTGGACTGAATACACTGGAGCGCTATTTCGAGATCAATGTTGATTTTACAACTGATGATCAACTGATTGCTTGCGCAGCAGGTGGACAAACTATCTTTTTGGAAGATGCCACACGACCGTTGTCTGTAATCTTTTATCCCTTGCCAGATGCCTACGAATTTCGTTATTTCGAAACGGAAACGATTGATGTAGATCCTGCCGATTTCACTAATTACAATGAGGTTGGTTCTGAGAATTTACCAATGTTGAACGGATTTCTAAATTACTTTAAACGTACTGAAATTGAGAATGAACGCTGGGCAATTGTGACCTACAAAGTGGACAACACGATACATTACTGCAACCCGATACGACTGAAACTGTCTACTCAGCCCTCTGTTTATGATCCATCAGTAGTGACAATCGACAAAACGGTATCTGTTCAGCCTAAATTCACCTGGACAGATGGCGGTACCACTGATAACTTTATATACTTTCAGGTCATCACTGATCAAGATGATAATGTGGTTTCTGCCACCTATACCAAAGATCAGCAATTTAAATACTACGACATCTCAAACGTGGTTATCAAATTGACGGAGGATCCATTAAATCCTTCGTTAAATCCTTCTAGTCTATACAAATTTACGTTGATGGGTGTCAGTGAAGACAATTGGGTGAATTTGATTTCTCAGAATGTATTTTTTACGGACTAAAGTATTGATTAACAGCAATTAGTTTCAATTTAATTAAAGTAAAACTCCAACAATAATATATTTTCGTGTCATGCAAAGTCCATTAAAATCATTCGTTGAACACAACTATTTTATTATTTTTGCGGCGACAAATTTTTCATCAATCTTACTAATTTAAAAAAATGAAGTTATTTAAAACATTATTACTGCTTTCAGTTCTTGGTTCTCTTGTATTTAGCGGTTGTAAAAAAGACGAAGAACCAGAAATCAATTATCCAATTACGCTAAACTATCAAAATACAGTTAATGATACTGGTGTAAAAGCCTTTGAAAAGCAAAATGGTGCATTTGTAGAAATTAGTGCTGCACCTTATGAGGCTGATCCTGAATTTGCGATTTCAGAAGTCGATAATATCAATAAAATCGTATTGCTTTCAGAAACAACAGGTGAAATCCATAATGGTACGACTTCGTATGATGCTACTTATACAGTATCTAACGGTGCCTATAAATTTTCTTTTACGGAACCAACTCTCAATGAAGTCGTTACCCACACTGCAAGTGGAAGTGATACCAAGTTAAACTCTCATGGCCTTATCGTTTCATTTATTGATACCGTAGGAAGTGTTACAATTTCTGGGTTATGCGGAGAGATTGGTGGTACAGAGCTGTTACCATGTATCGCAGGCTCAGAAGTAGAAGCAGCATACAGTGCTGATTTAGATGATGGAGAAATCCTTGTTTATAGAACGTTTGACTTCGTTTATGAATAACACTTAGACTAAAAATATATGCCTTCCGAATCTTCGTGTTCGGAAGGCTTTTATTATTTGAAACACTTCTTAAATTATCATAGTCAATGCAATGTTTGATTGCTGATTTTGGTATTCTTCAGGGGCCATCCCTCATTCCGTTCCGTTTCTCCACTTCATTCAGGACCAGGTCGTCCGGCACTTTCTTCGCTATGCTTCGTTCAAACAACACCTCCCACCCTTTGTCCGGCGCTCCAAAGGATATAAGTTGTGCTCCGAAAAACAAATAAATCACTATATTTAGCCTATCTACCTGTCCATTACATAGCTACAATCAACGCCCTATGAAGCCTTCAGATGATTTGTTTTTGCTGATTCGCTCCCTGTCAAAGTCAGAAAAACGGTATTTCAAGTTGCGTACGCGCGGGCAATCAGGCGATAAAAACTATATGAAGGTATTCGAGACGCTGGACAAGCAAACGACCTATGATGAATCTAAATTACTGAAGAAATTTAAGGGCGAAACATTTATCAAGTCCCTGCATGTCACCAAGAAGTATTTGTATGATTTGATCCTACGTATCCTGCGCGATTACCACGAGAAAAACGACATCGAAGGCGAGCTGGCCGGCATGCTGTTTGACGCCCGCCTCCTTGAAAAGAAAGGTCTGTATGCGCCTTGCGGCCGTGTGCTGAATGCCATTCACAAAAAGGCAAAACGGTATGACTTGAAAGCTGTTTTGATTGATGTGCTGCAACTCAAAATCAAATTGAGTATTATGTTGACACTGAAGAAGCGGCAGGCGAAGGTGGATGGGCTGTATGCGGAGTTGGATGCGGTGGTTGGGGCGTTTGAGGTGGAGCAGTTGTGTCGGAAGGTGCAAGATATGGTGTTTATGCTGGCACGTAAAAGAGGGACGATTCGCAAGGAGGAAGAGCGAGCATATTTGGAGAAGTGGATTGCACCATTGCTGGAAATGGAGGAACCTGATGATTTTTGGGGATTGTCTAATTACCATGATGCGTTGGGGCTTTACTATCGGTTTTTGAAGGATGGGGAGCGGTGTCTGTATCACTGGAGGTCGGTGAAGGATTTGTGGGATGGGAGGAGGCATTTTTGTAGTGCTTACCCTTCTAAGTATAGCGCATATATCAACAACTTTTTAACGGGCACCTACCAAGCCAAGGAATTTGAAGCAATGAGAAACGGTTTAGTACAACTTGAACAAATGATTCCTGATAGTTTTGACACAGAAGCAGAGCAGTTTTGGGTATCAAGACAATATGGAGTACTTTATGCGCTTAACGCACCAGATTTTGCCTATGGGAAAGCGCAAGTCGAATCGGTGAACGACCATTTTAACACGTATCACAGCAAATTAATTAAAAGTCGAGAACTAAGACTGTACAGTAACATTTCTCTCCTTTATTTTATTAATAAGGACTACTCGAATGCATTAACATGGAACAATAAAATCCTAAATGACCCAAAGAGCGAACAAGCTGAAGGAATCAGGCGACTATGCACGATGATGCAGTTGCCAATTCATTATGAGTTGGGCAATCACGATATGCTTGAGTCGCTTATTGGATCTGCAAGGCGGAACTTAAAGCGAAATGATGAGTTGTTTGGACTGGAGACGAAAGTCGTAACACTCTTTAGGCAACTCGTAGAGTGCATACCTGGACAGGAAGATCAATTGTTTGAAGAATTTAAAAGGAAAATTCCTAGGTACAGAGATCGGTTTGATTTGGGGGAAGTGTTGGGAACTTGGCTTCTGTTCTGATGATTAGTTCTTTAACTCCCTGGACTCGGTCAACAATTTGAAAGGTTGATTTATTTTTTGCAAAGTTGAGAACAAGTTGGCCTCTTGCATCACGAGGGTCATCACTTCCAATAAAGACAAAGATTGCTGGGTATAAGGATAGTTTAACTTGGCCTTCCCCATAGGTAATTCGTTCACCGTATTCACTGATGAACCAGATATGAAGATCATCATTTACAGGAAATCTATATTCAGCTCCAATATTCTTAACATTTAACTTATGAGGTTCGATTTGTCTATCTAATCCAGAAGTACATCTTAAGTTTATTTGTTCTTTTAGTGAGATAGAGCCACTAGAATTAGAAGTTGAAAACTTAAGTGCTTCCTCAGTATTACAAATAGACACTTTCACGACAAAGTCTTTTGGTTCTTCTGGGATAGACCAAGATATATCACTCATATTTTTCGTTTTATTACTTTTGTCATACAATGCAGGCTTCCCCCTTCCCTTGCTGTAAGGCTGTGGAAATCTCCTTGTATCCAGTGTGGTTTAATTATCAACTCCTTGCACTTTAATGTTTCAAATATGTCAGACAAATCTTTCTTACATTTTTCCAGACCAAAATCTGGAATATATAGATGTATCTCACCACCACGTGTTTCAACTAAAGCATTTGTATAATAGGGGTAGTATTTGTTTAGTCCATTACCTAATAAGGGAATATTGAACATCTCAACATTTATATACCTTTCTTCGAGATCGCTAACTAGAACATCAATCACATAAGTAATATCCTTGACATTTTCTTCAGGGATCGCAACAATTACATTTTTTGAATTAATTATTAGAATTCCTAAATCAATATGGAAAAATTTTGCCGACTGACATCCCACTAATGGAGCATCACAGCTTCCGATAAATATGAGATTGGTTAAATTAAAACCGAATTTTTTAATAAATAATTTAATTTTACTAAAGTCAACTTTCCCGTTTCGTGGTTCTATAGAATCCATTCCAACTAAAAGATAATCACCTAGTCTTAATAAGTTTCCTCCAACCAATGAGTGTGGCATTGGTTTCGTTGGAATTTTTAATTTGTCAGAAATTTGCTTAATTGGATTTGAACTACCTGTTGAAGGGATGTTAAAAACAGGATATTTTTTTCCTAGCCAAGTCCGACCTAGTAATAAAACAAAATCATCTTGTATCCATTTAGAATTGATATTCTCTACGACATTTTTCTTTATTACAACATTAGTATTCTTGAAAAATCCCCAAGCTGGATCCACCTCGAATTTCCCATTACTTAGTTCTGAAACAAAAATGTATGCTTCTATTATTTCATCATGGCTTGTTTTAAACACCTTTAAAAGGCTTACAATCACCGTTGCCACTTTCTTATAATGGTTATCAGGAATCGTAAAAAGTAGAGCTTGTATCTCCCCTTCATAATTGTTTGGTAACTTTTTGAATTTTGAACCACTATCTTTCCACTGGAAATTCTTAATTAATGAAGATTTTTCGTTCATAATGAATATAGGATGATCAATTAAAGTTAACAGAAATTCACATTAATTAAAATTTAGTATATAAAATACGAACAATGCGTAAGTAAAAAACGCACTAACTTCCTACAGATCAATCAACATTACTTCATTGGTATTATCCACTTTATAGAACAATAAAAGCCATCATCAAATCCATGGTAGCGGCATCAGACACATTCCAAACGCACTATGCATTGTTCATTGTTAATTGTTCCTTATTAATTATTCATTATTTCAAAACTATTTCTTGATCCAGTTTGTTGTATATTTGCATCAAATCTAGTATGGTAAATGAATAGTCCAAAACGTATCGTCATCTGGTTTAGACAAGATCTTAGGCTCCATGATAATGAGGCTTTAGATTATGCCATTGAACGTTGTGACGAAGTGATCCCAGTTTATGTGTTTGATGAGCGCCAGTGCTTTGGTAAAACAGCGCACGGCTTCCAAAAGACGGCACAGTACAGAGCAAAATTCCTCCTCGAGAGCATTCAAGACCTGCGTAATTCGCTTGGAGAAATTGGAGCCAACCTCATCATCAGAACAGGAAAACCGGAGGAAGAAGTGGCGAAAATCGCAGAACAAGTCAAAGCGAGCTGGGTCTTTTGTAATCGCGAACGCACACACGAAGAAGTTGAAGTTCAGGACAAACTAGAACAGAATCTATGGAAACAAGGCATCGAACTCCATTATTTCAGAGGAAAGATGCTTTACTACACACAAGACTTACCGTTTCCAGTATCGCACTGTCCAGACACGTTTTCGACGTTTAGAAAGGAAGTAGAACGGCTTGTACCAATACGACAACCATTACCAAGTCCCAAGCGTATCAACCCCGCTACCATTGATTTAAATAGTGGTGACATCCCTACCCTGCTAGATTTTGGATATGAGGAATTCGATACCGACTACCGATCCGCTTTTCCGTTTAAAGGCGGTGAAACAGAAGCACTCAAGCGACTCAACAGTTATATTTGGGAAGACGACCTGCTCAAAGAATACAAGGAAACACGCAATGGGCTTATCGGAACCAGCTATTCGTCTAAAATGTCTCCTTGGTTGGCGCTAGGCTGTATTTCGCCTAAACTGATATACGCGGAGATTCTTCAGTATGAGCGGACACGAGTCAAAAACAAATCTACACATCATCTGTTTTTTGAACTCATGTGGCGTGATTTCTTTCGGCTGATGGGCAAAAAACATAAGGAGCACATCTTCTTGAAAGGAGGTATCAAACAACAGCCAAACGAGGAACTGCAAAACGATATCCATAAATTTAAAATCTGGAAAGAAGCTAGAACAGGCGTTCCTTTCATTGATGCCAACATGCGGGAGCTTAACACCACAGGTTTTATGTCTAATCGAGGGCGTCAAAATGTAGCCAGCTTCCTGGTACACGATCTGAAAGTTAACTGGCAATTTGGTGCGGAATACTTCGAATCCATGTTGATTGATTATGATCCCTGCAGTAATTACTGCAATTGGAATTACGTGGCGGGAGTCGGTAATGATCCCAGGGAAGATCGGTACTTCAATATTTTGCTACAAGCCAAACGCTATGACCCTAACGGTGATTACGTGAAACTGTGGATCCCTGAATTGGCTGAAGTCCCTTTACAGAAGATTCATCGTCCGGATACACTGAGTATGGAGGAGCAGAAGGCAGTGCACGTTTTACTTGGTGCGGACTACCCGAAATCGATCGTCAATACCAAGCGTTGGATCTCGTAAGGGAGCAAGTTGCACAACGGATAGTCCAAGGCTTTTATCATCAATTCTATTTACCAGTATTGAATACAAACGGTTTCCAATGATTGCCCACTAATCGAAATAGATAAGGATCTCAGAATCTATATTATTGTTGAATTGACAATCCCCACCACTAAACGGTACAATCGTCGCAGTGATTGTTGTCTGTCTATTCCTTTTCATGAGGTAGGAAAAGTATAAGTGGGATACCTATACAGAGAATAAACTTGATTAATAAACTTACTATTTTTCTTTTACAGTTAGATAAAAATTTTAATATTAATTTAATATACGTGAAAAGTTTGAAAAAAAATGCCGCTATAATCTATCATAAACAATTCATTTTAAACACAATCGATTGTTTTTTCTTATTATAAAACTTACCTTTAAGTAAATTTCGCCGAAACCTACAGCTAAAAACCAGGATTATTCGCATGCTATTGTCAAGATTAGTAATTCTATGTCTATTATTGACTGTAGCACAAATTGCTGATGCTCAAATGCCAACGAAATATACTGTAAAGAAAGGAAGACATTTCTCGTTTCCTCGTGTAATTAAATTCAGAATAAACCCTAAAGTCGTGAAATGGGAAGTCTCATTTGATGATAATTCCAACTATATTCTCAAGGAACCAGATGGCACTGTTAGTGTTGACCAACTGGATTGGAACAAACTGTGTGGTGTGTTTTTTAACCTGTTCAATACACGGTCTCAGACTGCAATGATTGGATGGCGCTACAATGTCGAAACAGAAAGAATAGAACTAGCTCCCTATTATCATGTAAACGGTGGCACGGATCGATTTCCACCACTCATGACGCTTGTTCGAAATGAATTGGTAATAATTACACTGACCATAAGGCGTAATCCTAAAATGTATGTGTGGACGCTTGAAAAGAAAGGAGGAACTGGATCACATGAATTCCCGTTTACACACAACAAAAAGCTTTGTAGTTTTATCAACTTCTACTTTGGAGGCAACAAGCGTGCACCGCAAACAGTAAGCGCACATCTAAAAATAGACAAGTAGTTTCGAACTATCTAGGCACTGCATAGTAGTAAACTGCAAAGAAGTGGAAGGCGGCACCTATCATCACAAATAGATGCCAAATAAGGTGATGGTATGCTATTTTTTTGTTTAAATAAAAGTAAATACCTAATAAATAAGTGAGTCCACCAATCGCAAGCAACTGCATGCCATCCTCAGCAACAGAGGCTTTTAGATCATCGATAAAAAAGATTGCTGCAGCACCTAAAACGGCATAGATAGTTGCGTCAATCCGCTCATACTTTTGAAGATTTTTCCTGATTAGAAACTTAAAAATTAGTCCTAGCCCTGCAAATAACCAAATCGCAGCAAACACTTTAAATCCAATACCAGACCGCATATTGACCAGCGCAAACGGTGTATAAGAGCCGCCAATGAGAATATAAATAGCGAAATGATCGTACAGTCTTAAAGTATATTTACGTGGAAATTGATCTGACCAATGATAAACAGCAGATACAAAGAAGCAAATGAACAGTGAAATTCCGAAAATAGTAACCCCAATGACAGAAAGCGAATCGTTTTGTGGTAACACCTTAATGATCAGAAAATACAGTCCTACCAGACTTATAACTGCAGATAATCCATGAGAAAGGGAATGTAAAACTTCTTCCTCTCTGGTAAAGTCCGGCATCTTCATAATCAATCAGTTCAAAGTTACTAGTTAAACAGACAGCGAAATAACTGGAATTAATTGATAATCAAAAACTTTAGGATAAAAATGTGTGTAGGACTTATCAAATTTAGAAATACAGTTGTAGCGACGACTTTAAACCCATCTTCAAGGAACGGTATTCAATAGTATAGCAGACAACCTCGTTTCGCAACTTAAAGCGACACAAGCACGCTTAAAATCGCTTTTAGACATCACTTAATCGCAATAAAGAATCTTACAGAAGGCTGTACTAAGGAATTACTCGTCTCAAATCCATTTCATAATCATAGAAAACAGTTCATCTGGATTAAACGGTTTTTGTAGGTAGTCAGTCATCCCAATTTCCAAGCACCGTTCTCGTTCCTGAGGATCTGAGTTGGCAGTCACTGCGATGATCGGTACTTCAGTCATTTCACGTAGGACTTTAGTTGCATCAAAGCCATCCATCAGGGGCATTTGTAAATCCATTAAGATAATATCATAATTGCCTTCCTGCATATATTTTTCAACGCCTTGCTGCCCATTGCCAGCAGTATCAATATTAACTTTATCTGACCAATTTTCAAGCGTTTTCTTAGTTGCAATCTTCATGAGACTGTGATCTTCAACATACAAAATACGAAGCGTTGATGTTGGTTTATCGCCATTATTATTTTGCTTGATACTTCCTTTTTTCAATACAAACGACAAGTTGACTACAGTGCCTTCATCTTCTATACTTTCAATTTCAAGTGTACCATTTAGAATCTCAGTCAATTTTTTCATGATTGGAATTCCCAACGACTTATTATCTTCTTCATCGAGGGAGAATAGCGCTTTCGAGTTCAACACATCACTAAGTTCATCCTTGGTCATTCCGAAGCCGGTGTCTTTGACAGTGATATCTACTTTACAGTGTTCTGTATCAATGCTTTCCTGAGTAAGTGTGATCGTTACTTGATCATTGGCATCACTGTATTTAATAGCATTATCTAATGCGTTGAAGATGATTTGATTGATTTTTCGTTCATCTCCGACTACTGAAAATAATTGGTCTTTACTGGGAAGTACAAGATTAAGGTCAATGTTCTTTTCAATACGTTTGACATCTACAAGCGTCTTCATATTTTCTAGCAAGAGGTCAATATTGAACTCTTTTTCGTTGATTTCCAATTCCGGAGAAGAAAAGATGGAAAAGTTCATCATATTATTGATGGCCTTTTGAAGTTCTTGTATCGATCCTTGTAAAGAAAAAATATCTTTCATTGCTCCCTCACCAATATCCTCATTTTTCATGAGCAAACTTAGGAAGGTTAAGGTAGAAGCCAAAGGTGTATTGATCTGAAAGTCGATATCACGAAGGATCTTCTTATTGATTTGAGCTGATTTATCAATAAGGTTTTGCTTAGCCATTAACTCCTCATTCTTCTTTTGCTCAGTGATATCCTGTACAAATCCAATAATTAATGTCTGTTTAGAGATATCATCAATTTTGACTTGAAAAGAACTTTTTAAGAACTTTTTTTCGGTTCCATTAGTATAAATCACAAACTCAATTTCAATTTCTTCACCAGATTGTTCCGCCATGCGGATCGCATCATTAACTTTCTTTTTATCTTCATAACGAACAAATTCAATGAAACTGTCTTTTGATGGTTGAATCATACCAGGAGATAGTCCAAATATCTTATAAATTTGATCACTCCAAGTCATTTCATTGTTAAACACATCAATCGACCATTTTCCGAGCTTGGCCATTTTCTCAATGTCCTTGATTTGATCTTTGAGACTCTTTAGTATTGCAGAATCATCCTTTAACGGTTGGAATATTTTGTGACGCCCTAAACTAGATTCAAGGACTGTTTTTAACCTTCTACTGTTGAATTGGCCTTTAATCAAATAGTCTTGAGCACCTTGCTTTATGGCACGTTCGGTGAGTGATTCATCAGTTGAGCCTGTCATTACAATTACTGGATAATCTCTAAACTGTTCGAGAATGGATTTGAGAGTGCTTACGATATCGCTATCGGGAAGGTTCAAATCGAGAATAATGACATCTGGAACTACTTTTTCTATCTTAGTGACTGCTTCATTCAGTGTACTACAATGATGAAAGTCGTGTTTAATAGACTCTTGTCTTAAGTATACCCCTACAATCTTAGAATCTGCTGGGTTATCTTCAATCACTAAAATTTGTTTTCTATCTTTCATCAAATCAGTTTGTTCTTATAAGGGGTTTCCGATGAAAACACATCGAAATTGCATTAAAATTAACAAAGATATTACAATTATGAATACTTTACAAAAGTAGGTAAAATTACCATTTCTAACCAAAATTGTTCAATTTGTCTAATTACTTTAAAAAATTTATCGAAATCAACTGGTTTATTGATATAACAATTAGCGTGCAGATTGTAGCTTTTTAGTACATCTTGCTCTGCATCCGAAGTTGTTAAAATAACTACAGGAATCTTCTTCAAATCATCATTCGCTTTTATTTCTGCAAGCACTTCCCTGCCATCACGTTTGGGTAAGTTCAAATCCAATAAAATCAAATCTGGGCGCACTGCTTTTTCAAAACCATTCAATCTATTTAAGAAATTTAGCGCCTCCACCCCATCGATTGCAATTTCAAGATTAATGTTTAAGTTTCCTTCCTTAAATGCTTCCTGTGTCAATCTTACATCTCCCGGATTATCTTCAATAAGAAGGATGTTTATTTGTTCCTTTTTTTCGATCATCTTGTTAAAATTATTCATGAAATTGCATGAATGGTTAATAATTCAGCCTTTAAATATTAGCTACGATTAGTTTTACGATCAAGACCTAAATATGTTTCGAATCATTCCATCACTATGTTAATCTTATATTATGTATTTTCTATTTGAAGTATTGCCTTATTACGGTAGGAAATTTTATCTTTGTAGTAAATATCTAATTGTACTGTTATCTTATACTAGAGTTGCATAATATCAAGTAAAATCTGAACCAATGAATGATTTCCAAAAACAATTACATTTAATTAATAATTATGTTTCAGAAAACTTAGGCTCCAATTCCCTAGCAGAATTATATGACCCGGTTTCCTATGCAATGAGTCAAAAAGGAAAACGATTGCGACCAATATTAACGTTATTAGGCTGCGAGTTGTTTGGTACGAATCCTGAAAATGCCCTTCCAGCAGCTCATGCCATTGAGTTATTACATAATTCTACCTTAGTTCATGATGATATTATGGATGAAGCTGATATTCGTAGAGGACAACCTTCTGTTATTAAAAAATTTGGGTTAAATAGTGCTGTGCTTTCAGGAGATGTGATGATCTTTCAATCTTATAACGAACTGACCAAACAGGAAAACAGACACCAGCCCGCCCTTTTATCAGTTTTGAGCAATTCCATAATTGAGGTTTGCGAGGGCCAGCAACTTGATATGAATTTCGAAAAAACACCCAAAATCAAAATTGCGGACTATCTCGATATGATTGAAAAAAAGACTGCCGCCCTCCTTGGTTGTTCGCTGCAATTGGGTGCTATAATTGGTGATGCTTCGAATGACGACGCTGAGCTTGTCAATCGATTTGGTCGAAATATCGGTAAAGCCTTTCAGATCCAAGACGATTTACTGGATGTGTATGGAGACCAGGCTGTTTTCGGTAAAAAAATAGGAGGCGATATCATTCAAAACAAAAAAACCTTTCTACTAGTTAAAGCGTTTGAAAAGGCAGATGCCAAACAACAAAAAGAAATAGAAAAATGGCTAAAATCGAACGATGAAACTGCTAAAATCAACGGTATCGTAACTATTTATGATGAACTAAAGATCCGTAATGAAGCAGAAAAAATGATGGCTGTTTATCAAGATAAATCTCTAATCAATCTTAATTTTATTGATGTTGAAGACGAATTAAAAGCTCCCTTAAGACAATTAGCACAATCACTACTTGTTAGACAAAACTAAATGAATAATATTAATGATTAATTAATTGTTAATGGTTAATGGTTAGTGGTTAACCCTAAACGCTCATTATTTTTCTATTTGTTAATAAAACATTAATCATTGAGTCCACTCCGGAAAGTCCTTTTTTGTTTTACTATGATCAAATTAAAACAAAACAAAATATGTATTGCAAAAATGATAGCATCCCATGAAGCATCAACATGGGAGAGCCGAATTGTACCGGGCTGGCGAACCACCGGGCTGGCGAACCACCGGGCTGGCGAACCACCGGGCTGGCGAACCAGGGGACCGACAGCGTCGGCTGACCGATTTATGATTCTTGACTTTTTTATGCCGTAATATCCAGTCGGTATTACCTTGCCCATTTGCGTCAAGGCAAAAACGAACAATAACAGCAAACTACATATTGTAATTTACAAAAATATGATTAAAGTTCTACAAAATTCGACTTTTCGGAGTAGACTCAACATTAATCATTAATTAACACAGTTTTTTTTCTTAGGACTTGATCAAGAACTTTATTGACTTCTTCTACTCGTGTTCCGATCATGTAGTGCGATCCGTTTTGAATGGTATAGTCGGCATTTACAAGCTCGTATGGTAGTACTTTGTCTTTAGTACCATGTATGTGCACTACATTGTCCGGCACTTCAGTTTTGTTCCAATTGATAATGGCGTCGGCTGCCCACATCATAAAATCTGGATCACTGTTTTCTACCATATGGTTGAACAAGTGTTTGAGTTCCCCTTTCAGATCACCAATATTATTGCTAAATAGCTTAATCATTTGCTTTAGGATACGGGCGTTGATCAGTTTATGTAGTTTTACCTTTCTCAAACCACGGAGTTGTCCCGGTAGTTCATTAGCAGTCTTACAGCTTGACACCAGTATCACTTGATCAGCATTGACAAATTTGGCGACTTCCATACACATCATTCCTCCTAGAGATACGCCTAGGATCGAAAATGGTTTACTGGTATCCAGTAATTGGCTGTAGCGTTTTGCATAAGCGTTCATCGTTTCCCCTTTGACGGGTGGAATCCAATCTACAAACCTAAAGTCATAGTCGAGTTGCAATTGCAAAGCGAACATTCGTCGGTCTGCTCCCAAGCCAGGTAATGCATATACAATATGTCTTTCCATAAAGTGAATTTACAACAATTTGCTGAAAATACATTCTGAGGAGGTTATTAGATTTGAGTGTGGCACAAACTAGTGGTTTTTAGTTTTGTTATTAGGGGCTTACCTTCCGCTGCGCTGCAGGTCGGGCTCCTCGGCACTCTTTTCGCTACGCTACATTCAAACAACACCCCGTATCCCTAAGCCAGCCATTTTTATTTAAACCCGAATTATAGGTTTGCGTCTTCTTCTTCATTATGAGTTGGAAACCTATGGAGTACAGCCATGAGCAACAAAACCCCAGCAGAAGTATTGACACCAAAAACTAAAGTTGTAGGTTTAATAGGGTGTTGACAAAAGCAATTTCGATAACGACATCGGGAATTATTAGCGAAAGCGTTACCATAAAAACAAGAACTATTTTTGCAAAAAAATATTTAATAATACATTTAAAAACTACTAAAATGTGGCACACTCATTAGATTAAGGCAGGCCCTAAACTAGAAATGTACTAACCCGGTATTACCCCCGAATTAGTACATTGTAGCATTTGTTTTCTTATTTATTCGAAGTACACTAGTCTCTCGGAGTCTGTGTTATTAATTAACTTACATTCTCCTCCACTTGTTGGTACTATCGTCGCCGTAATAGTTGTTTGACCATCAGTAGCCTGAGGATCGTAAAAGCCAATAAAACCAAAGGATGCTCTTTGTCCCGCTAGGATAACTGTATTAGGACCATTGTACTGAAACTGGTGTACAAACCCATTGTCTCCAAGATAATTCCACTCCGAATTATTAACAGGAACCAAGGCAGCACTTAACAATGATATATCCCAAACAAATACAAATCGTGGATCAGAAGGAATTCTAACCAAAATAAAAGAACCATCAGTATCAATACTATTGATCTCAACCACTTCTACAGCCACACTCACTTGAGAGGCTCCTGCTACATTCCCAGGCAGGATGGTCATAATGGGTGACAAATCCGGACAAAGATTCAAGCAACCACTCTGGTCTGCCGTAACTGGCAAGGTAACACTACCAGGCAGGAAGTCACATTCATTATTCGGATCTGTACTATCCGCACATTCTGAGCCATTAGAAACTCCATCTCCATCACAATCTAAAGTACCAATTGGACTACTTGGATTTGTACCAATTACCGCACACAGATCTAAGGAACATGGATCACAATTCTCCGTTTCAATCCTCACATAAATAATTGTTAAGCACCCAGCACCATCAGTAATAGTTGCTTCGTAATCACCCGTTGCTAAATCTGAAATTGTGGAGGTAGTTTGTCCTCCAGCAGCCGCATCCCATTGATAAGTGTAGGAACCTGTGCCGCCTACTGCATTTAAGACAACCGAACCATCAGAAAAACCGATACAGGAAACATCCATTGAATTTACAAAGACTTTAAGTTTATCTGGTTGATTAACCGTCACTGCACAAGCAGTAAGGCAACCATTAGCATCAGTAATTGTAAGATCATAAGTGCCAGCAGCTAATCCTACAGCGGTAGGAGTCGTCTGATTGTTAGCACTGCTATCCCATAAATAATTGTAGGTAGGTGTTCCTCCAGTGGTTGTAGTGGTTGCACTTCCATTTGGATAGCCAAAACAGGTAGCATCTACGATATTCATATTACATCCCAATACAGCTGGTTCTGTGATTGTAGTCATCGAAGTTTTGAGGCATCCATTTGCATCTGTGATAGACACCATATAGTTACCAGTACTTAAGCTGGAGATTCCTTGAGTCGTTGCTCCTGTACTCCATTGATAGGAATAACCAGGTGTTCCCCCAACGGAAATTGAGTTTACAGTACCATCAGTAAAGCCATTACAGCTCAAGTCGGTTTGTGTAAATGAAATACTTATATCAGTAGGACTGCTTACGAAGACAGAACTTGAAGAGACACAACCCTTAGCATCTGTAATGGCAACCGTGTAGGTCCCAGAACCTAGCCCTGTGACTGTCGCATTATTAGTCCCATTACTCCAGGAATAACTGTAGGGTGCTGTTCCTCCTGAAACAACAACAGTAGCAGTACCATCATTTTCTTGAAAACAGCTTACTGCATTGGACATTGAGGCTGCGGCCACTAAACCAAAATCTATGTCAAGTGTTTCCGTACCATATCCTGTTTGAGCGCTTATACTATTACAAAAACTGCTGCCACAAGCGATGTTACTCAACTCTGTAGTATTTACCATAACAATTGAATCTCCTTGTGTGAACATGGAATCAGCAGTGACTTCAAAATTAAAATCAAGGATGTCTCCTGAACTCATACCTGGCGGAATCGCCATTACCAATACCTCTTGACCGTTGATTGTGGTGACGCTATACGTAGGACAGAAAACACCTGCTGACGCGGTACAGTTAAACGTACCTGTGTCGAAAGTGACACCAGATGGTAGGTATAGGAAAGACGAGTCTGCCCCTGCAGTAGAACCACCTGTAATGAAGATCTGTATGTCTACATTTGATGATGTATTACAAACAGTTCCTAGGGCATTTGTGGTAATCGAAACATTCGCATCATAAAGATCAAGTGCTTGCGGAATTTCGAGATTATCAGATATCACAATAGTTTGATCTCCAATGGCGGGTTCTCCGCATGGCTGATTACCTGCGACCTGAAACTGTAGGGTTGACCCTGAAATAAAATCACAATCAGTAATGAGCTCAATCGTCACATTCACTTTTCTATCATTAGGATTAGTTGATGTGATAGTACCACTTATTCCTGTATTCGCAAGTACTTGAGTATGATCATTTAAATCATAAGTTAATGATGACGGACTTACTATTGGGTTAAGGGTTTCTAAATTCCCGGAACCGGCAGGATATTCAAAGGATACACTATTGACTGTGATTCCTGGTGCATTATTAAACAAAATAGAAAAAGCGGGGTCCACAATATCTGCTAACTGTGCACTGTTGATCTCTAACTCATAAGTGAGTAAGGAACAAAGACTTATGACATTCGGTTGATCTATGATACTCATTTGTACCTGAGCTGGTTGCGGTGTAATTGTTAATGTCTCTAAGATATAACAGGAGGGATCATCTGCTACCAGACTTGCTGGGTACTCAAAACAATCCCAGTTGTGTCCTACATCTATTGTCTGGATGCCGCAGTCAGAATATTTCGCATTGACTCTAACAGTTCTACATTCGTTATTATAAATGGCACCAATTTGAACATATATACCATCAGGACTAATCAAATATGGAAGTGTGTTTTCCACACCGTTCACTACTTCTGTGATTGTCACAATAGTCACATTTGGGTTATTTTCAATATTCAACCAATTGTAATCTACATCTGCAAACGAAGTCGTGTTACAGACATCAATATCCCATGAGACTTCTTCTTGAACACCACTTTGAGTTGGATTATTAGCCTGAATACTGAATTGAGGCGGTGTATAATCTAATCTAGTTGAATTATTTGATGATATATTAGGTTCATGTACGGATTGGTCAGGATTGTGAAAATATCTGGTTGCATGCCATTCATGTTGAATTTTTGTAAAAGTGGGTGCTGTACATGTAGCGGTCAATCCTACTTCTATCCGACCAAAATTAGTAGAAATCTTGTCATTATCAAGCCAACCTGGTGGTGGAAAGATCCATAAGTCGTTTCCTACCAATTTATAACTAGATGCGTCTACATTCACAGCCCCCATTAAAACATTTCTCATAGTTACCGTATCAGTAAACGTTAATGATGGTGGGATTTCAATCTTAAAAGAATCCATTCTGTAAGAGGGTCGGTATTCATTTGGAAAATTGTCATCACTGGCTGTAATCTGAGCAAAAAGGAACAAAGCCTGTAATTCATCGCACCCAGAATAAGCCATATTAATACTATTAGCTACTCTAATTTGTACTTTTTCAAAACCGGCCCGGTCACTATAAGTATCACACTGAACTAGGTCTCCAGCAGCATCTTGCGTATAATATGTTCCAGAAAAGTTTAACATTTGGTATTGGGTAATTTCAGGAAAATCATCTGCAACAACATAATTTGCAGAGATCCTGATACTGTCTCTAGAATAGACACCAGGAGTGCTAAGATCGCCTCCAAACAAGTAGGTAGAACTGACCATTTCATTGAAGGAACTTAGATCAAATGTGATACTAAAATTGTTGGTACTCTCAGTCACAGGAGCTGGAAGGTTTGTTACTGGAAAGGAGTGATAACCGCCTGATGATATATCATAAATTTCAACTACTGCATTTGCTAATTGTATTTGGTCGATTCCACTAGCAGCAATAGAATAAGTCATTTTAAAGAACAAATCAGTTAAAGCCGTATCAGAAATAATACAACCACTACTCACATTCATCGTGTCATGAGGATAATAAAAATCCAGATTGTAGCCTGGGTTACTTAAATCAACCTGAGTTGACATTGTAGCATCCGTCCATCCTGGAGTTGTTCTTTGAGCATCAAAATCAATGGTAACAGGTCCAGTACAAGGATTAGGACAATGCGACTGTATAATCAATTCATAACAATGAACATCCTGGTCCCAACAGACATTCCCATTATCATCAGTACAGGAATAGTTTGAAGTTACTGGAATAGTTAAAGGATTACTAACACCAGCAGAACAATCCAGCTGCAATTGAAATGGGAACTGAGTATAAGTATAATGATCGACGGTATAAACTATTTGATTTCCTACTTGTACAATAGTTGGATTTAAGGCTGAATGAGCAGGGTTGGGCTGAGGATTGGGTCCAATTGTAATCCCTGAAGGTAAATCAATTGTTACGTTCCAACTGGAGGAGGAACTAGTCATTGCAGGTTCTCCATTACACAATGGTGTACGATTGCCGTACACTCCGAAATAGGGTAAAAACGCTACTGTAAATACTTCACCATCCTCAATGTCTAATGGTCCAGTAAATTCAGAAACATTCAAGTAATTTGAGATAATGTTAGAATAATTCAAATCAACTCTCTTAGGAGGTTCTGTATAACCACACTGATTTTCCCAACTAACATCAAAGTAACAATGTTCCCAACTTAGATACTGATTTGATATTTTGCCACAAGTAGGATTGTCTGGTTTTATCCAAAATTTAAAGCGAACTGTTATGGAATCTCCCGGAGCTAAATCATCATAAAATCCATCTTCATCATGATCATCAATTCCTCCTGGTCCGTCTGGATCAGTGGTATAGAAATCTGGTGGAATAAAACTTGCGGATCCCCTTGTAGCGGTGGTGTTAAGTAAAGCAGAATCTGCAACTGGATAACCGTTTAGCTCAAAGAAGCCCCAGTGACGGGTATTTTTCGCAATAGATCCCCATGTTGTGCGAGTAAGAGGAGTTGAAATAGGAGATCCATTAAATCCTAGTCCAAAAATGATGGCAAGATCTGTGGCTACAGCTCCTCCAGGCGGGCTTGTTTCTTGTCCGGCATTTGTAATCAATACGCTGTAATTAATGGTATCACAAAGTTCAAACCTTGGAGCCGACAATGCACTAACACTCACATCTGGAATTCCATTCGATATGTTTACAACACCATCTTGAGGCACCGCCTCTTGACAAACCAGTCCACCACATCCCCAGTTTGAGTGGTGAAAACTGCTAGCATCATCACAACCTCTGACGGTAAAGGTTTCTACAAAGAGCATTTCTTCTCCGTTATCAAAACATCCGTTTCCATTTCCTACAGAAAGGAATGGGGCAACAGACAAGTTGATATCATAAAAAAGTGTATCTGCAGTCGTAGTTGAATTAGGGACCATGCTTGTCGGAGTCAAGGCGGATCCGTTAAAATATAGATGATAGGTTGCAAGATCCCTGCCTACTACAACATAATGCTGGTAATTGGCTAGGCATCCTAGTCCTCCTTGCCGAATTCTTATATCTCTGGTTTCGAATGTTCCAACTGTTGAAAGAATGGAATTGACAGGTAATATACTTAACACACCATAATTTACTTGGTACGAGTTAACTGTAGGATCAGTATCTGAATCCGTTTTAGGCACTCCATTGTCATTGTAACTAATAGTCACGTTTTCTTTAAAAGTTCCAGAGTTTAAACTATGGTCTACAGCATCACAATTCCCAGATCTGGTAATAACAAAGATGACTTCATCACCAGCATTCCAACCACCTGTACTGGCAATACTGAATACTGGATTAGATAGATCAGTGATACTGACCTCTGTAGCCATATAACCACTAGGTGCTGATAAAACAGTGACGCTTCCAGCTTCATAGAGCACTCCAGGTGGTAACCCAATTATAATTTCAAAATCGCTCAACCCAATATCTTTAGCAAGTATTGTAATTTCAGAATTTGAGGTCTCTTGACAAATATCGATTTGCGCAGCATTGTAATCGATTTGAAATTCAGTATTATTAATTTGCCCTAGTAATAATGAGGGAACTAAAATAAACAAGGAAAGGAGGAATAAAGAAAAAGTGTTTAGATTTTTCATAGGTCTGGATTAGATTGTGTAAAAGTCTTGTTTGATCGCAAAATAGACTAGATTTTAACTAAATGTATGAAATCTTAGATTGATTATAAAGGATGTATTTGTGGCAGTTAAACATTAAATTTCACAGTATGCACTAAACTCTAATTATATGTACCTTATACTAATAATCGACTAATATTTCAAAAGAAAAAATTCTATATTAAGTCGGAACTGATTCTTTGGTAAGAAAATAAAAATTTTGGATTGGTTTATGTTTCTCTGTCTACATCCAAGAACATATTAGTGCTTTTAATACAAAAAAAGCCCCGAACAATCGTCCGAAGCGCCTAGTACCTGAGGCGGGAACCTGCCTTCCTGCGTCAGCAGGCAGGTCCAGCGCATCTACCAATTCCTATGATTTTCCGTTTAAAATTTTCCTGAGCATTCTTTTACCAGAGGATGTTTTAAGGAATTTCTCATATTCTCTAGCAGAAGGTCTGGAATCAAAATCTTTTTGATAAATCAACAAAAATGGAGCATAGAATTAGATTCGTGCATCTCCACCCAAAATTATAGCTTGCTATTATGAATCCCTCTACTCTCTACTACAATTTTCGTATCTTTTTTGTCGTTTGATCGCTGCTCGTCTGCCAACGTATGAAGTACATCCCAGCGGCCAACTGACCCAAATCAAATTCAAATTGGTGGGCTCCTGAATCGATTTCTATTTCTCTATAATCCAAAATCCGACCACTAACATCCAGCAATTCCAATTGACCAGAATCAGATCTTTTAGTATAAATCAAAATGGTCACCGTTTCATTTGCAGGATTGGGGTAAATCGATACCAATCCATCTACAGACTGTATCAGTTTAAGGCTTTTAATTTTACTATACTCGACTTCGTTTGTGGTTTCTACAATCTTAATCCGGTAGTAAACATAAGAGAAATGGACATTTTTTAGGTTTGTATCGAGAAATTCATACACTTCAATTTCAGTTGCGTTTCCTGAGGCAGCTACTTGTCCGATTGGAGAAAATGTGATTCCATCCGTTGATTTTTCAATTTGATAATAATTGATGTCTACTTCTGAAGCCGTTTTCCATTGTAACAAGGCATCTTCTGCTTGTCGTCTTACCGTAAATTCAAACAGTTCTACTGGAAGAATATAATCATAACAAAAGGAATCCTGAACTACTGAACTCCAGTAGTTTTTGTTGTCCAATAGTTCAAAATTTATCACATGGCATAACGTGTCCAGGATGAAATCGCTCACATCGATGTCTTCAATTATGTTGAAATCAACTACTGCCGGATTTATAGGAACGTAGGTATGATTGGCAAAGTCCTGGTCAATCCACCATCTGTAAGCCATTACTTTTACGGGTCCAGTAGGAATGGAACGGAGCTGTCTGAAGGGAGTTTCTTCTGCAGAGCCCAGGTGACCAGTATTATCTTTAAACCTTACATATAAGGTATGTAGTCCTTCCTGCAAATTAGAGGCATCAATGTCTTCCATTATTAAAACCTCTTTTCCTGGAGTTGCGGCCACATAAACCCGATTGCTGATATCCGTATCAAACCAATATTCATAACCAACAATCGCCCGATCAGATAAGTTAGCAGCAGGCAATTTATAGAAGAAACTTGCAGCGTCAGAACTATAAGTGCTTTCCGAATCGACATATCTGGTGTGGAGCGTATGCATTCCGTAAGAAAGTGCGGAAGCATCCACATCAAAATTTACTAGAACCTCCTCTGCTGCAGAAACACTTACTACAGTTTTGTTTGCAATATCTTGGTCGAACCAATATTCATAACCAACAATCGAATAATCTGGTAATGTAGAAGTAGGTAACTTATAGAAGAAACTTGCAGCGTCAGAACTATAAGTGCTATCCGAATCGACATATCTGGTGTGGAGCGTATGCATTCCGTAAGAAAGTGCGGAAGCATCCACATCAAAATTCACCATAATCTCCTCCGAAGGCGATACACTAACTTCTATTTTATTTGCAATATCCTGGTCGAACCAATATTCATAACCGACAATCGAATAATCTGGTAATGTAGAAGTAGGTAACTTATAAAAGAAACTTGCAGCGTCAGAACTATAGGTCCCATTCGAATCCTGATACCTAGTGTGCAGGGTGTGTATACCGTAAGAAAGAGCAGTGGCATTCACATCAAAATTTACTAGGAGCTCCTCCGTGGGAGTAACAGTAACGATTGTTTTATTTGCAATATCCTGATCGAACCAATATTCATAACTGACAATCGAATGATCTGGCAAGGTAGCTACCGGCAGCTTATAAACGGAACTTGCTACAGCAGAACTATATGTCCCATCCGAATCGACAAATCTAGTATGTAAGGTATGCATGCCGTAGGAAAGTGCTGAGGCATCCACATCAAAATTTACTAGGAGCTCCTCGGTGGGAGCAACGGTTACCGTTGTTTTATTTGCAATATCCTGATCGAACCAATATTCATAACCGACAATCAAAGCATCTGGTGAGGCAGATGAAGGCAACTTGTAGACGAAACTTGCTGCCGCAGAACTATACGTCCCATTCGAATCGATAAATCGAGTGTGTAGAGTATGCATTCCGTAAGTAAGTGTAGCGGCATTCACATCAAAATTTACCACGAGTTCCTCCGTAGGAGCGACGCTTACAGTTGTTTTATTAACAATATCTTGATCGAACCAATATTCATAACCGACAATCGATTGATTTGGTGACACAGAAACAGGCAACTTATAGAAGAAACTTGCTGTAGGTGTGCTGTACTTCCCATTCGTATCAACAAACCATGTGTGCAGGGTGTGCATTCCATCTGAAATAGCGGCAGCATTCACCTCAAAATTTACGTCAAGCACAGAAACAGGAGTGACACTTACCGCTGTTTTGTTGGCAATATCCTGATCTATCCAATATTCATAACCAACCAGCATAACTTGCGCAGTCAGTGGATTATAGCAACAGAGTACCAAAATGAAGGGAAGAATACAATTATTTAATAGCTTCATCTTAAAATTCTTGAGCGCGGCCCTTCAATTCTACATTCAATATCCCTTGTGGGTTGGTCGTCCCTGAAATAACCTTCAGTTGGATGTGCGGATTGTGAGGTACAGAACCCTCTTTGTATGGATCGCTACCGCCATATATACCCAGGTCGCTCCCTCCTAATCCAGCGCCAACTGCCGGACTACTCACTGATAAATGAAGGTCATGCAAATAGTTGTATGTATTATTCGGATAAGTCGCGAAAACTGTATTTAATGGTATACTGAAGATATTTCCCGACCCACTATTAGTAGCTCCTAAGCTGATGGAAGAAGCGTCGGTCAAGTTATTATAAAAGGAGTTATAGCTACATCCATTGAGGTTAACAGATTCTAAAATGTTGTTGGAGATGATAGAATTGTTGACAATATTAAAGGGAAAACTAGCAGTAAAGAAAACATTTTGATCGATTGTGCAGTTGCCATAAGAGTTAAATATTGTACCCAAGATGATATTGTTTTCTATTGTAACGTATTGTGCACTATTGACTTCTACATCTTTAAGGATGCACTTATCAACGACAATATTGGTGGCCTTTGAGCCAGTGGTAGTGCCATGATTGAGGACAAGGTCGTCATTTATTCTCAAATGTCGGAACAACAAATTATCAATTACATTGGTACTAGCCTCAAATATCCTCAAATCACCTCCTGTCAGTTCAAATGCTTCAATGGTGCTGTTGTCTGCTCCTGTCATAATATGAATATCTCCATTTATCCTAGTAAAACCAGTTGCTGAGGTGGAATCGGGATGAAACCCCGCTCCAATCATATGCACTTCTTTATCTATGGTTAACGGAGTAGTGCCCAAGTCATAATAGGCACCTGGCAAATAAACATAATCTCCAGAAACAGCGCTATTGATTGCTGTTTGAAGGTCGGTGTACACCGATTCACTAGTAGCATTTTGTACTACAATTTGTGGTTGAGCGTAGGCGAATAAATTCAGCAATAAACAGGATATTAAGCAAAAAGTTTTCATTTCAGTTTAGGGTTTTAAATAGATTAAAAATTCAATCTCTTAATTTATTAAAATAAATTAATAATATCAACTATTAGCATTTATTATTAAATAATGAGCCCACTCCGAAAAGTCTCTTTTGCCCAAACTCATCGTTTTCAAGATTTTTTAAGTCCTCATTAACAAGGGTTAACTGCGGCTCAAAAAATCTTTCAGCCTCGATTTTGACCAAAATAGCCTTTTTCGGAGTAGACTCAATAATGTTTAATTACTATATTTCTTCATTCAGAGCATTATACTCTATCCTTGAATACGGTCGAGCTTTACAAAAATATCGCTTTGCTCTTTTTGTTGTACGAGCTACATAGCGGTGAATGAATTTGGTCGCTAGAAAAGTGTGAAATAAGTTCCCATCCAAAATATTGCAATTTATTGGAAAAGAGCTATTCTCGATTGGGAATAACTCTTTTCTAAATTTCAACTGAAATTTGAACTCTATTTACCTTTTTTATTTCCCATCAATTGATGTTGGTGTTAGTTCTTTAGCTTCAATGGGTTCAGCTTTCCCCTTGATTATGTTTCGTTGGATTATGATATCCTTTTGTAGTTGGTCAATTGTTTTTTGTTGGTCTTCAGTCGTTTTTTTAAGCAATTCAATTGTTTTTCTTTGGTCTTCAGTCGTTTTTTTAACCAACTCAATTACCTCTTGTTGTTCTTGAGTTGCTTTAATCAGAACAGGGATAAGTTGTTGGTATTTCATACCCATTCGTTCCATTTCTACAGTTTCGAACTCCATGGTTGATTCGTTGAGGATTTTATGATCGTGTGTTTTTACCGCTTCTTTTACTAGTGGTAGTACTTCTTGAGCAATCAAACCGAGTTTGGTCTCTCCAGATTGGTCTTTATTTAGTTTATAAGAAACAGGACGCATGGCCATAATCTCAGATAGTCCATAGTTTAAATTTTCGATGGTATTTTTTTCTCTTCTATCCGAAACATTGACAAAATCATCGGCAAAAACATCGTCCCACGCTCTAAGAACAGTAAATCCTAGGTCATAACCCAAATGAAAAGCTGGACTAAACGTATTATTTATTCTAGTTTCTGCAGCACCGTCAAGTAAATATTCTACCGTGCCGATACCTATTGCCGTCCCTTCAGCACTATTATCAAAATCTGCAACATAGTCAACAACGAGGCCTCCAACTGTTAATCCATTTTGATAATCCAGCGCAGTGCTTTTACCAAAGTTGACTAAATCTTCACTAGCATCTACCCAAAAGGCATTCGATTCATTCTGCGTTTCTATTCTAAAATCGTAGTTTCCTCCAGACTCGTTGGCGACGACATTTCCTCTATTGAATACTGCTGCATACGAATTTATTCCTACTTGTGGAGAATCGAAGTATCCTGCGAATTTATTTCCAGTACCCAATGTCCCCATTTGAGCATACACTCCATATACTTCATAAATACTTCCAGCAGATGATAAAACAGAGTTGTAGGATCCATAACGTGTTCCTCCTGCTCCATCACCAGAGATAGCAGTATAAACACCATATTTTTGCGCCGTACTAGTGCCTGTAGAGCCAATATAGTTGTAGTTCCCGTAGGCAATGCCTCCCGTATTTGCTAGTTCATTTCGAACTCCCATTGTTGTACTTGTAGAAAAGTTTGAAATATTATTAATCACCCCAGTACAAGAGCCTGAAGAACCATTAAAAGTATTATAAACACCATACTTTTCACCAGGCACATTACCAAATTCGTTATTCACACCTACCTTTAATCCTGTTCCTGTTTGTTGATGTTCATTCCAAACACCATAAGCAGGACGACCTCCTGAACCAGAAATAATATTTTTGTCTCCAATGGCAATACCGTTATCTGTTGATTCGGTTTGCATAATTTTTGTTTCACCTGACCATTCTGACAAGGATGTGCCTGCAGAAATCTCAATAATCTGTCCATTTTTAAATGAACTAGAATTAGGTACCTTAACAAATAGTTTGGCTTGGGTAGAAACGCCCCCTAACCCTACACTTGTGTTCGGTGAAATAGTTACTGCAGTTTGGTTATTAGATTTTAAGACCAGCGGTTGATTGTCTGTTGTTCCTACAAAATTAGAGGCTGGATTTGTCCATGCATTTCCAGTCTTTAACCAAGCATCATTAGAAACAGGCGTTTTCCATATAAAACCATTACCGGTAGAGGTAAGAACTTGCCCAGAGAACCCAGAAGATGTATTCCGCAAGTCTCCATTAATATCAGACATAACCAACTTATTTCCCGTACCCGCTAGGTCAGTAAATCGACCAGTTCCAACTACATGTAATTTTTGACCAGGATTATTAGTACCAATTCCCAAATTACCCGCATTAATATAAGAATTTCCATTTCCATGGATGCGATTGACAACACCGCCAGCTCTATAAACATCAATAATTCCATCATCTGATGAATCATGAATTCGGACAAGATTAAAACCATTTACGGAGCCATCTCTTAAGTAAAGGTCATCAGAAAAATAAGACTCTCCAGTTACGTTAAACATACCTGCACTTGTATTACTACCTACCACTGTTGTTCCATTATCCAAGACACCAAACCGATTAAGACCATTATCTCTAATTAGCCAATCACCAGTACTATTAAGGTTATGAATAAGAGTATGAGTGCCATGGTTAATAACTGTTGATTCCGTTAAATTTCCGCCTAGTTTGATTCTATCAGCTAAAGCATCTACATAAAGTCCATTTTCTGCAGCTGCAGTAATCGTTGGTGTTCCAGAAGTACCTCCACCCGTAAGTCCTGCTCCAGCTGTAACACCTGTTATATCTCCTCCTATTCCCGCAAGACTAACACTTTTTGTTCCTCCTCCATCAATCACATTCAAGGTAGTTCCTGATAAAGTAACATTGGTATTGTACTCATTCCCGACCACTGCATCTGCGTCATTAACACCATCTTGAAGGGCTGACAGGTTGACCGTTTTACTGCCACCTCCATCTGTTATGCTCAGAGTCGTTCCCGTAAGAGTCGCTCCTGTATTATACTCGTTTCCAATTACTGAATCTGCATCGTTTACGCCATCTTGTAGAGCAGATAGATTTACCGTTTGACTACCACCTCCATCTGTTATACTTAGAGTCGTTCCTGAAAGGGTTGCTCCTGTGTTATACTCGTTTCCTATTACTGCATCTGCATCGTTTACATTATCTGTTCCATTTATTGTAAAATTGGGGTAGATTCCAGAGATGCTAACTGCACCAGTTCCTGTTAGACTTATTGGCACATCTGGTGAAGAATTAGATATTGTAGTTCCCGAGATTGTGATTCCTGAACCTCCAGTGAAATCCAACCCTAGTAATTGTACTAAATCTGCTGGAGAGATACGCTTAACGACACCAGTAGTGGGGTTAACCATCATAATAGAAGTATCAGCCATACCGTAGACTTGTAAACCATCAATTCGAATAGGGTCGGAACCAGAAGGTGGGGTAACATGTAAGGTATGAGATGGAGCAGGTTGTCCTACTCCTACATTTTGTCCGAATACGTAAAAAGGGATCAGACATAAAATAATAAATGTTAATTTAAATTTCATAAGATGAGTTTTAATTACAAGGTTAATTTCCTCAATTGTAAGGTTGACATTTAGGTGAAAAATTATATCTATAGTTACATTTTCCACCAAAATACATAAAGAATTTATTAATAAACTCCAAATATGTCTACTAAATGATCTTTTTGGTGTTTTTTTCAGTCCGTAGCTCGCGTGTGAGTTCGCAATTTACTTTTTTGATTTCTTGGTGTACGGTGCGGTAATAGTTTTTGTATTGTTGGATGGCGATTGTTGAGCATATTTGTGCTTTTTAATACAAAAAAAGCCCCGAACAATCGTCCGAGGCTTTTAGTCAGCTGTAGTTCAGCCTAGTACCTGAGGCGGGAATCGAACCCGCACATCCGAAGATACTGGATTTTGAATCCAGCGCGTCTACCAATTCCGCCACTCAGGCTGGTAGAATTCACTACTATGTGCTAGTGAGTTGCAAATTTATTTAAATTTTCTCTAATCCGCAACAAGTAACGTTTTTTATAATAATATTCTTTTACCGACTCGAGTTCCGAGACATCAGATTTTCCGTCCTCCCAATGCTCTAATACCCCGCTCACAGCCTTTAGTAATGAGCCTTCCAACACTTCCAGATCAGATAAAAGTTGCTTGTGTACTGTGGCATCGAAATCAAACTCTAGTTCCATCAGTTGTTCGTTGATGTCCATCATTTCCATTAAAAAGGTTTGAGGTAACTGAGGATTGCCCTCATCTGCCAACAAACCTTTCTGTTCTAAAATATATTGCATTCGTTGATCAAAGTCAGATAAAACTTTGTAGGCTTGATTGTTAAAAGTAGAGAGTTCCAGGACTTCTGCTTGGCGCTGATCACCTTCTAAAGTATAATAGTCTGGATGATACTGCTTGCTAAGTGCATAGAACTTGCGTTTTACTGCCCCAGTATCAAGCTGAAAAGACATCGGTAAATCGTAAAACTCAAAGTAATTGGGTGGCATAGATTACTGTTTGGCCGCAAAATAAAACAATTGCCTCAAGAATTATAATAAATATAAAAGAGGAAGCCGCTCTAATCACACAACTTCCTCTTTCGGTTAACTTATATAAACCCACATTTGTTTATAAGTAAACGCAGTTCTTAAAATGATTGAATCGTGAGCAATTTAATAGAATTCTAACAGGTAAAACAACAGTTCGGTATTTCAACTTTAGATGATGACTTCAAGCAGCGAAAGCGATTTGTAATGAAAAAATCAGACACTAGCTAAATACTAGAAAACCATATTATGAAAACCCAAACACCAATTAGTTGGTACTAAAATTAGGCAACAAACAATAAAGCGTCTTCCAGTATGCCACTATCAAGATTTAATCTGTATACCCTACCCTCTAAATTTTGACTTTACAGGCCTCAACAACAGCAGTCAAAAATTCATTGAAGTCAAAATCACCGATTCCTGTCCCCATTCGGACAATGACTAAATCTGCGGACGGAACGATATATACGTATTGTCCTTGAAAGCCTTGAGCACCATATGCTTCCCTTGGTGCATCTGGATATTGACCGCCTGCGTTTAGCCAAAAAGAGGAACCATAAACACCGTTCGAATTAGGAGCCGGGGTACTTGTATAGGCTGCCCAACCTGCTGGTAGTATTCGGACACCTTCCCATTCACCATCATTTAGATAGAGCATACCGAATTTCGCCCAATCACGCGTTGTTGCATAACAGTAGGAAGAACCAACAAACGTACCTGAGGCGTCTGGTTCCATAACAGCACTATTCATACCTATTTTATGAAACAATTCCTGGTATGGGAATGCCAAATAATCTTTAATATCGCTGAACTGGCGACGTTGTAGACCTGAAACAATATTAGTAGTCCCTGAAGAATATTTAAAACTTTCATTGGGTGGATATTTCATTGGTGACTGGATGGCATATTTGTACATATCACCACGCATTGCAAGCATTTTCGTCACGTCACTTATCCAAAAGTAATTCTCGTCCCAGTCTAAACCACTTGACATTTGTAGAAGGTTATTCCAAGTAATCTTTGATCGGTCATCGTCTTGCCATTCGGGTATGTCTACCGGTTTATTGATGTCAATCATGCCTTTTTGAGTCAGGATACCTGCCATGGTACTCGTGATACTTTTCGTCATCGACCAACCTAGCAATAGACTATTTTGGTCAATTCCTGCACCGTATTTTTCGCCAATTATTTGACCATTTTTAACGATTACTACTGCGCTAGTCCTTTTTTCTCCTTCAAATGCCTGATTTACTACTTGGTCTAACCGTTCTTTGTCATATTTAGGTGTAATATCGTTATTCGCCACAGAAACATCTGGTGCTAGTGTTGTGGACGGGATTTGGAAACTGAGTTTACTGGTGACATCGAGTGGTGAATCTTTTGTTACAATGGCACAACCAAGTCCTTCTCTATAAACTGCAGTTAATTTACCAAATCCTAAAAACGTTGCTGTTGCTGTTTTACGCTTAGCGTTGTACTTGATTTTTGCAAATTTTATAAAGGAATAGTTGTTTTCATTTGAAGCAATAAAGTCAGGACTTCGCTTGGCCAGAAAGTGACAAGAACATGCCCGTTTGACGGCTACACCCGTTACTATAGTCGGCACTGGTGTAAACATTAAAAGTATGGCTACCGTGAGCACAATGGCACCAATGAAAACGCCCAGGATTAAAAACAGTTTTTTCATGCCCAAATATACATATTGCTGGTTAAATTAATAGATGTGCTCGTTTTTAATTTAAGATGTAGGATCTAGGAGGTCAATAGTGACTTGGTAATAATATGGGGCTTCCCTACAAAATAAAATCTCCTTTCGTCACTTTTATTTTGTAGGTCGGGCTCCTCCATGCTCCACTTCGTTTCGGCCTGCATGCTACGCTTCAAAAGGCAAACCCACAGTTGCAGTCTGCTCCTATCGTCGCACATTCCATATCCCTAAGCCGCTCCCAAGCCTATAGCCGACCGAATTTCTGTAAACAGGCTGCAGCACTACCTCAATCAATTTTAGCCGCGTGAGCGATGTGAAATAGTGCGACAGCAGGAGCAGACCGAAGCGTAGCGGAGTGCCGAGCGAAAAGCGAGCTATGTAACGTAGCGCCCCCGAGCCAAGCCTTGTGATGAAGCAGGGACACGCCATAGAAAAAACAAAATAGCTAATTCACAATAGCGTTAAACTTCTTAAAAAACTACGATAGTTAGCAGATTGCTATACACTTATCCATTCACATCACCCCTAATGTGATATTTATTTTATAAATTAGCGTAAAAGTATACTATTCTTCAAAATATGTCTGTTTTTAAGATTATGTAACAAACCGAATATTCAATTGATAAATAATTACTTAGCTCGTCAATTAACATTGATTTAGTTAAAGACACCAACAAATCCTATTATTGATTTCCCAAATCCGAGACCATGAAAGTATCTAAATTTCTTTTTGTTCTACCGCTATTCCTATGGAGTTTATCCCTATTTGCCCAAACCCAAAATGTAGGAATCGGAACCACCACTCCCCTGCCTAGCGCTGCCCTAGAAGTATCATCAACAGATAAGGGGATGTTAGTCCCTCGAATGACCTCCACACAGCGAATAGGCATTGCAAGTCCGGCAACAGGGCTCCTTGTCTTTGACAACACAACCACTACGTTTTGGTATTATGACGGCACACAATGGGTGGACCTATCTAGTATCCTAATGCCTTCCGGTACTGTAGATGCGGATGGAGATACCAAAGTCGAGGTAGAAAAAACAGCTGATGAGGACATCATTCGATTTACTATCCAGGCAACAGAAATGGGAGCCATGGACGGTCAAACGTTTCACTTGGAATCTCCAGGCGGAAGTGTCTTTATTGGCAACGATGCCGGTAGCCTGGACGACGGTGCATTTCACTACAATGTAGGCGTCGGCAAGGAAGCGCTAAAAGTAAACACCACAGGCGCCCGTAACTCAGTAACAGGATACCGAACCCTATACTCTAATACCAGTGGTGAAAACAACTCAGCTATAGGTTTCCGAGCGCTTGAAACCAACAATACAGGCAGTCACAATACCGCCTTGGGGAATAGCACCCTAAATAAAAACACAGCAGGTGGATTCAACACCGCTACAGGTTCTCAAGCACTCAACCGAAACACAACAGGTGACAGAAACACAGCAAGCGGACACAACTCACTATTTTACAACACTATAGGCATCAGAAACTCCGCATTCGGTGCTTCTACCCTGCATCGAAATACGACTGGAGAATACAATACTTCCCTAGGATATGCGAACATGTACAACAATACAACAGGTAGGAACAATACGTCAGTTGGGAGAAGTGGTCTGCAAGCCAATACAACAGGAAATTTTAACACGGCATCTGGTGTGAATAGCCTCTACTTTAATACGACAGGAAGCTCAAACACAGCCATCGGTAACAACACGCTGTATAGAAATACCACCAAGGGAAATCTTGTAGCTATCGGTGATGAAGCACTGTTCAATAATGGACAAGGAGCTACTAGCACTGCACAGGCTACAGAAAATGTTGCTGTAGGATCGAAAGCAATGTATGAGAATACAACTGGCTATGGCAATTCGGTCTTAGGATTTGAGGCCTTGTATTCTAATACCTCTGGGACCTATAATACTGCAATAGGCAGACGGGCACTTTATTCAAATATTTCTGGAGGGAAGAACTCCGGTGCAGGAACAAACGCCTTATTTAACAATACAACAGGGTTTGAAAACGTCGCAAACGGATTTTCAGCCCTATTCAACAACACTACCGGCTCTAAGAACTCGGCTATTGGTAACCAAACACTGGTTTTTAATAATATAGGAAGTTGGAACTCTTCTTTCGGTAGTGAGTCCTTGTTTTCCAATACGACAGGAAGCTCCAATGTTGCGATTGGTGTATCGGCGTTATACAAAAATACCGTAGTGAGTAATCTCATTGCCGTTGGTGATTCCGCCTTGTATAACAATGGGACTGGTGCAGTAAATAATGGAACATTCGCTGAAAGAAACATGGCAGTTGGCTCTAAAGCTTTGTTTGCCAATACCACTGGATACGGCAATCTAGCACTTGGACATGAAGCATTAAAAAACAATGTTACTGGCTTTTTAAATGTAGCATCAGGCCATTACTCCTTAACAGAAAATACCGAAGGAGATTACAATACTGCTTATGGAACAAGTGCATTACGATTAAATACCACTGGAGGCTACAATGTTGCCCTTGGTCATGCAACACTCTACAACAACCAATCAGGATCCACAAATGTGGCAATTGGAACCACGGCATTAGTTGACAATACCACCGGAGATACAAATACTGGCGTTGGTAACAATACGCTCCGCTCAAATACTACAGGAAACGCTAATGTCGCAATTGGCACAAATGCTTTATTCATGAACAATAGAATCAGCAATCTGGTTGCGGTTGGTGATTCTGCGTTGTATCATAATGGTACATTCTCAAACACCAGTGCGATTCAAAATACAGCTGTTGGGTCTAAAGCATTGTTTGCCAATGAATACGGATCAAAGAATACAGCAGTTGGTTTTCAAGCACTACAGGCCAATAAATCAGGATCCAAGAATACTGCTTTAGGTAATAAGACATTATTCAACAATACAGGCGTAGAGAATACAGGGGTTGGGGCTTTTGCTCTCGAATCCAATTTGGGCGGTTACGGAAATACTGGAATTGGTATCTATGCGTTACAATCCAATACAACAGGATTCACCAACACCGCAATTGGGTCGCACTCCTTATTGAGCAACCAATCAGGACAATCAAATGTAGCTGCAGGCTACTATGCACTTGCTGATAATATTGATGGTGACAATAACATCGCTATTGGTGGCGCCTCCCTCAGAGAGAATGTGTCTGGAAACAAAAACATATCAGTGGGTAATTTTACACTCCGAAATAATATCTCCGGAGAAGAAAATACAGCCATAGGTTATGCCGCCCTTAACCAAAACACAACCGGCTCAGGGAATATTGCTTACGGTGCCCTAGCACTTTACGGAAATACAAATGGATTTAACAACATCGCTATTGGGAATCACGCACTCTTCAACAGTGGTCCTTCCCGTCATCTAATTGCCATTGGAGATTCTGCGATGTTTGCTACAGGACCTGGCATTTGTTGCTCATTCGGTAATATTGCAATAGGTTCCAATGCATTAAGAGCAAATATTGCCAGTAACAATACCGCTGTTGGTTATTATAGCTTGAGCAAAAATACAACTGGAAGCCGCAACACAGCATTGGGTCGTCAATCTCTAACTCAGAATACAACTGGAGAATCCAATACCGCATCAGGGGCCAGATCCCTTTATAAAAATACAACTGGAAATTTCAACACCGCGGTAGGAAGAGACGCTCTTTGGTCGAATATATCTGGAACCTCCAATGTCTCTTTAGGATCGTCTGCCCTCTTTTCTAATACAACAGGAAAGAACAATACAGCTCTAGGAGCCTTATCCTTACACAATAATGTAAATGGGGAATCCAATACTGCAGTCGGATATGCTGCTATGTATTATAGTAACAGAATAAACTCCGCAGCATTTGGTTTTAATTCCGCAGTCAACGCTGACAATTCCATCCGCCTTGGAAACAACAGTATCACTTCTATTGGAGGACAGGTAACCTGGACAGCCTTTTCTGATGGTCGTTTTAAAACGGACGTTCAAGAAAATGTAAAGGGTCTGGAATTTATCAATCTGCTCCGCCCTGTGACTTATCAGTTAGACATGGACGCGCTGGCCACTTTTTACAAAACACCTGAAGAGTTACGTCTGAGAGATTCAGAAGCACTAGCTGCCAAGGAAATTCATAGTGGCTTTATTGCTCAGGAAGTCGAAGCTGCTGCAACGAGTGTTGGCTATTCCTTTCACGGAGTAGATGAGCCCAAAAACGAGCAATCACACTACGGGTTACGGTATGCAGAGTTTGTAGTGCCATTGGTGAAGGCAGTGCAGGAGCAGCAGGAGATTATTGAGGCGCAAAATGAAGCGTTGGAAATGCAGAAAAAAATTAACCTGACTCAAAATGAGCAGCTTGAAAATCAAAACAAAAAACTTACTCTTTTGATGGAGCGGTTGACCCAATTGGAGGAAGCACAGGACTAAAGAGCATCCTAGTACTTTCTGATCGTGTAGAAAACAAGTAATTTTACATTTGAATGACTTGTATAGCATTGATTTTACATTTGAGTGACTTGTATAGCGTTAATTTTCTTTAATATTAGCTATGTTTTTAACCTGACAAAGCAATGGTTAAAAATTAAAATGAAAAGGAGATTAAAACAAACAAAATCACTATCATGAACACAAAAATGGCTTACAGACTTATCCTCTTAATTGCAATTACAATCGGACTTCTGCCTTACCAGAATGAACTTGCGGCTCAATACTTTACCGAAGTAAATGGCACTCCATTTACTGATGTTGCCTTTAGCTCAGTCGACTTTGCGGACATAGACGGCGACAATGATCAGGATGTACTCATTACTGGAAGAATTGGTCAAGTTATATTGGCACAACTTTTTACCAATGATGGTTCAGGTAATTTTACTGAAAAAACTGGTGCGTCCTTCCAATCACTTGAGCATGCTGATGTCGCCTTTGCTGATATAGACGGTGACAACGATCTGGATGTACTTATTACTGGATTTGTTCTTTCTAATTCATTCACTAAATTATATACAAATGATGGCTTGGGTAATTTCATTGAAGTCCTAGGTACTTCCTTTGTGTATGGTGAAATTGCCTTTTCAGATATAGATGGAGACAATGACCAGGACCTGCTCATCCTTGGAGATACGACGAAGCTCTACACAAATGATGGAAGTGGTACGTTTACAGAGAAAACCCAGAATATTTTACCTCTTTCCTCTGGCTCTGTTGCCTTTGCGGATGTAGATGGCGACAACGACCAGGATGTATTCACTACTGGCGTGGTTAACCAATTTCCTGGACCTCTAGTTTCGCAACTCTATGTTAACGATGGCCTCGGCAATTTTACTATTTCCCAGACTTGTTGTGGCTTCCCAGGGTTTAAGTACAGCGCTATCGCCTTTGAGGATGTGGATGGTGACAGTGATCAGGATTTACTATTGACAGGAATGCAAGACCCACTAAATGGTCCGACAACTTCGGAGCTGTGGTTGAACGATGGACTAGGAGGTTTTACTAAAGCTCAAGGCACACCATTTATAGCTGTTTCTAATAGTGCAATCGGGTTTTCAGATATAGATGGAGACAATGACCCTGACCTGCTCATTACTGGAGAAGATTACAACAACAATTATCCTTCTACAAAACTATACACGAATGATGGGACAGGTACATTTACTGAGATCAGTCATTCCTTAGAATTGGTTGCATTCGGTGCGCTTGCCTTTGCTGATGTAAACGGTGACCAAAAGGAGGATCTTATCCTCTCAGGACCGACTCCCGACAGTGTCATCACCAAACTGTTCTTTAATAGTTTTATGGTGCCTGTTGACGAAGTATCTAAGAAGACTTTTAGCATGGTCCCAACACTTTATCCCAATCCCTCAACAGCTGATAAAATCAACATACAGTATCACTCAAATACGAACAACTCTGTACTTGTGACTATTTTTGATTTGAAGGGAAGCCAATTAATACAAAAACAGGAACAAATCGAAATTGGTGAAGGAACCTTTTCTGTCAACATCTCGTCCCTAAGTAAAGGAAGCTATATCCTACAATTGGACGATGGTACTAGCAAATGGAACCAAAAACTTTTGGTTCATTAACTGAAAACAGATTGAAAAGGTTAAGTTCAAACAAAAATCTTGTAAGGAGATATGCCTTGCTATCTATTCACTTGAAACAATTGACTCCCAGATTGATCGCCGTGCACTATTTGTAACAAATATATGCCTACTGGGTAATCGGATACATCCAATGACTCCAACTGATTGGAAAGCGCCTCTCCTTTCGACATCTGTTGTCCTAGCTGATTTTCAATGGCGAAACTGATTGACTCATTTCGGAGCGCATCGTATTGAAAATGTAGCATGTCTTGTGTTGGATTGGGGTAGATATTATCACTTCCATATTGGTGATATTCTGTTTGATTGTTTTGAATACCAACAGTTGCCGTCAAATTATCGTAGTTAGAGAAATCAAATTGATCAACGATATAAATATTGTTCGATGTTTCTTCCAGTACAATTGAAAACATGTTTTCAATGGTATTACCCAATGGCCAAGACTTAAAACTAATCCAATATTGTCTGTTTGGCTGTGTACCAAAAACTACTGTAAGAACTTCACCTTGGCCATACCCACCATATGTTGATTCCGACCCCTGGTGATCCCAGAAGGCACAGATAGACTTGTCAGGCAATGTAGTCGATGGCAAATTGGTGTTTGCCCCTGGCAAGCCTGTAGGGGATGAAAACGTAAGCACTCCATTGTGCGAAATCCAATAGGTTTGTACCGGATCTCCATAAAACATAAAGGGAAATGGTAGTGTATGACTGGTAGACTAATTATTGATGTCGTTAAATAAACCGATTGATGTCCAACCCATATAATTGTCATCTGACTCCGTATTAAGGCTTCCTGGATTTCCAGTACCCGTGCTAGATGTATAAAATACCTGACTAAAGGCTAATTGAGAACAGGCAAGTAAAAACGTTAAAAGTATATTTTTCATTTTATTCGATTTCTAATGGTTTTGCAAATATTGTATAGAACAAAATTAGGAAGTATAATGCATGATTTCTTTTACTTATTGGATAGTTTATTTGCAATACAGGGAATCTTATACGCAAAAGATTATTTTATAAATTGTTTATTATAAACATACTAATGATTTATAATTCTTGATTAATAGAGAATTTTATTCTAAATAAATTTCATACTATAGAAAGTGTAAATGGCTTTGAGTAATATTTAGTTAAAAATCAATTAAATAGTTTGATCTTTAGCCTTAGATTTGATTCTATTTTTTTCGATTATATTACAAGCGGAAATAACAAAATGAAAAGGTATGAATTTTAAAGAAATACTTGAATTAGATTTCATTAGTATAGGGAATTTTCATTTGAGCTTGATTCAGATTATTATTGCTATCGTAATAATTTCTTTAACTCGCTTGTTACTTAATATTTTTCGAAAACTTATAGCAAAGTATTTTGAAAGAAAACGCATTGATAGTGGTCGACAATTTGCATTTCTTGCATTTGTAAAATACATCATTTATGTTATTGCAACAATGCTGGTTTTTGAAGTAATTGGTATTAAATTTTCTGTAATTTGGGGTGGTGCCGCTGCTTTGTTAGTTGGTTTTGGATTAGGACTTCAACAGACGTTTAATGACCTCATTTCTGGTTTAATCTTGTTAGTAGAAGGGACTGTTGACGTCAACAACATTATAGATGTAGACGGAACAGTAGGCAGAGTAATAGATATAGGTATTCGCACAACAAAAATTGTAACCAGAAATGAGATAACACTGCTGATCCCCAATTCTAAAATAATTGGAGATGGTGCTGTCAACTGGAGTCATAATAGAAAACCTATCAGATACAACATTAGTGTTGGAGTAGCCTACGCCTCAGATATTAAACTAGTAACAGACCTGCTTTTAACGGCAGTCAAAGTACACCCGTCCGTTTTAAGTAACCCTAAACCTAGCGTTCAGTTTACTGATTTTGGTAACTCTTCCCTCGATTTTAATCTTTTTTTTTACAGTAGAGAGTTCATGCGAGTAGAATTTGTGAAAAGTGATATCCGATATCGTATTCTTGAACTGTTTCGGGAACACAAGATCGAAATCCCATTCCCTCAAAACGATTTGTGGTTGCGAAATGCAAAATAGGGCAAACACGATTACTATAAATAAACTAGAGGTATCGTATGTTAGTTGATCTCACAATACAGTTCCACAACCTCATAATTTCCTTCAGATAATGTTTGAAATTGAATAGTATTAAGTGTACTTTTGCAGCGAAATTTAAGCACCATGATATACAACAACATACTGGAAACCATCGGGAATACACCATTGGTAAAACTTAACAAAATAGCTAGCAGAATTGACGCCACAGTCCTTGCGAAAGTTGAAACCACCAACCCCGGCAACTCAACAAAAGACCGGATGGCAGTGAAAATGATTGAAGACGCGGAGAAAAGAGGCGACCTGCAACCAGGCGGTACGATCATCGAATGCACTAGCGGAAACACAGGTATGGGTATCGCTATCGCTGCAGTAGTCAAAGGCTACCGTTGTATCTTTACGACAAGCGATAAACAGTCGAAAGAAAAAGTGGATATGCTGAAAGCTGCTGGAGCTGAGGTCATCGTCTGTCCTACAAACGTAGAGCCCGATGATCCTAGATCTTACTACTCTATCGCAGAAAAACTAAATAAAGAAATTCCTAACTCCTACTGGTGCAATCAGTATGACAACCCTTCTAACCCGCAAGCGCATTATGAGTCTACAGGTCCTGAGATTTGGGAACAAACAGATGGAAAAATCACCCATTTCGTTGTGGGTGTAGGAACAGGTGGTACGATCTCGGGAATCGGCAAATACCTGAAGGAAAAAAATCCAGATATTAAGATAATTGGCATTGACACTTATGGCTCTGTATTCAAGAAATTTCACGAAACAGGCATATTTGATAAAGCGGAAATTTACCCCTATATCACTGAAGGTATTGGTGAAGACATCCTCCCAAAAAACGTTGATTTTGACGTGATTGACCTGTTTGAAAAAGTGACAGATAAAGATGCCGCAATATATACTAGATACCTCGCACAACAAGAAGGAATCCTAGTAGGGAATTCCGCAGGATCAGCAATGGCTGGTGTGATACAACTAAAAGACCACTTCAAACCTGATGATGTAGTGGTTGTCTTATTCCATGATCATGCGAGTCGATACGTCGGTAAAATCTTCAATGATGACTGGATGCGCGAACGCGGATTCCTTGATGGTGAGTTAAAAGTGAAGGACATTGTAGACATGAAAGACAATAAAGCGTTTATCTCTGTAGGACCAGATATGACCGTGCGTGAAGTCTTAAACTTGATGAAGGAAAATGACATTTCGCAATTGCCTGTTATGAAAGGTGACGAGATTGTAGGCTCCGTATCCGAGACATCCGTCTTAAATTACGTACTAGAAAACCCATTCAACCACGCAGAAAGTAATGTCGAAAAAGTCATGGGTGATGCATTCCCAATGGTCTCTGAAGACTTACCATTAAGCCAACTAAGCCGATTTATCAGCAAAAAGATACCAGCAGTCATCACTAAAGACAAGGCAGGCAGCATGCACATCATTTCTAAGTACGACATCATTCAATCAGTTTAAAAAATTAATGATGAGTGCACTCAATGATTAATGATTAATGCTGACGCAAGGAACTAAATAATGATTAATTGGAGAAGAATTGAAGACTATAGTTTCATTGTTCATTGTATTAATGATTAATTGTAATTAAATGCAGACAACAGATCAAATGGGACGTGAGGTAGCAGTGCCTGATCAGATCCACAGCATCGTCTCCTTAGTGCCTTCGCAAACAGAATTGCTGAGTTACCTGGGATTAGATGACAAGATTGTAGGCATTACAAAGTTCTGCATTCATCCGGAGCACATCTACCGTACTAAGACCAGAGTAGGCGGAACAAAGCAAATCAACCTAGAACAGATCGCTACGCTCCAGCCTGATCTGATTATTGGTAACAAGGAGGAAAACGACCAAACTCAAATCGAAGCACTGATGTGTGAGTATCCAGTTTGGATGAGTGATATCAAAACACTGGACGACGCTTATCAGATGATCGGAATGCTGGGTGCTGTGGTTCAGAAACAGAAGGAAGCTGCCACATTACTCGTTGCGCTAAAAACTCGGTTCAACAATCTTGCAAATGGCCTAGTTGGACAAGCGCCAAAACGAATCGCCTACTTCATCTGGAAAGATCCTTGGATGGTGGCTGGCGGTAATACCTTCATCGACTCAATGCTAGAAGCAGGTGGCTTCGAAAATGCGTTTAAAGACCAATCTCGATATCCAGAAGTAACTCTTTCTGATTTGGGGGAATCACAATTAGACGGTGTACTGTTGTCTTCTGAGCCTTATCCGTTCAAGGACAAGCATATCCAAGAACTCAAAGCAGTTTGTAATTGTGATGTGGCGCTGGCAGACGGTGAGCTGTTTTCCTGGTATGGTCCTAGATTGTTGGGCAGTACTGAGGAGCTGATTCGTGTGCGCGGATTACTGTAGGAAGCAATTCGTCAACACTTACGATTCTTTTCAAAAATTAACCATCAAAAAACAGAATATGTCTATTGCAATAAAATCATTCTTTCCCTTCATATTCCTAGTCTCTGCACTACTATTTACTCCGTTCCAACAAGCATCTGGAGCAGTCACCAATAACGTAACAACCACGCTGACAAAAAAGGAAAAGAAACAACAAAAACAACTACGAGGCATCAATAGAACTGGCAACAAAGACAAAAAAAGTATACTAGGGAAACTTGGATTCTGGTCGATGATATTAGGCATAGCTTCGATACCCTTACTCATAGCAGGCATAGTTGGGATAATTCTCATAGGATCAACTATATTCACATATTCGGTAATTTAAGGACTTGTATTAAGTGTCGTTGCTGTAATATTAGGCTTCATCTCCATTAGAAAAAGTTTTCAAGTAGAAGACAAAAATGTAAGAGAGAAAGGCCGTATCAATGTTAATCTAGGTCGTATAGGTGTCATCCTTGGAATTATAACCCAAGTGTTATTCATTGTTACCACTATGGTTATCCTAGGCATAATTGCAAGTTCATTGTTCTAAACTCAAGCTTCGCATACCATTAATTTGTCAGTAATAAAAACTCGATACAAAACATCCTTGTGTTATCTTTGGAAGCAATACCCAAGGGATATTAATTGTTTTTAATTATTGTTTCATTATTACTTTTTAATTGTAAATTGTAAATTATACATTTGTTCCATTGTTAATTATTCAATATTCCTATGTCTATTTCAACCTTTAAGACACCCCTACCCCTTTTCTTGTTCATTTTAGCTTCCCTAATCTGCTTGCCAGTTAATACTGTTGACGGTGCAGTAACCAACAACGCCACTAGTATTTCGAGCAAGCAGGTTATTAAACTAGAGAAACGGATGAATCGTATCCAGAAAAAGCTAAATGGCGACGAAAAAACTAAGGCACACAAACAAGGAATTCGGTCTGCAGTGCTTGGCGTTTTGGCATTCCTACTACTGTTCTCCTCGGTTGGGTTCATTGCGGTAGGTGGACCTACACTTGGTGTTTTGGCTTTACTACTTGCCTTGCTATTGAGTATTCCAGCATTACTCTTGGGAATGTCGGCAGTCAAAAAATGTGAGGCAGATCCTGAAAAACGCGGCAAAAAGCTAGGACGACTTGGGACCATTCTCGGTGGAATCATTTTGGGATTAGCGATTGTCGTAGTGCTGATGGCTGTTGGAGTCATTGACTTAGGCTAATCATTCATCCAATAAAATAAAATATTTGTACTACCAGTTTTCTATTTATTTAAACCAATAAAATTCTTTAACTCCTTACCGTTGCAAACTATGAAATATTTCCTATTTATTTTGTTATCCCTCTTTATCGCTCAACCTATTTCAGTTCAAGCAAGTATCAATTCAAACAAACAATCCATTGTTGAGAAACGTTCTCCTAAGAAAGCAAAACGATTGAAACGCATTGCTAAGTTCCTTGATGGTATTCCCTCTAAAACCAAAGGCATTTTAGCTCTTGTCTCAGGAGTGCTTGCAGTTTTCTCTGTATTTTTTAGCATCGCAATGAGTTTCGCACTGTCTGTTCCAGGTGTTATCATTGGTATCGTGCTAGCCACGCTTTTCGGCACCGCAGCAATGATCCTAGGCATTACAGCCATAAAAGAAGATGACGGTGGCAAAGTGTTTGGTCTTATTGGCGTCATCATTGGAGGTATTGGGCTACTTATGCTTATCGGACTCACTATCGGGAGCTTGTTTTTTAGTTAATCTTCCATATTCACATCAAAACATTGTTCCTTATTCATTGTTAGTTATTAATAAATTGTTCATTTTTTATTATTCAATGTTCTTTATAAATGTTTAATTATTCATCTTTTATTCATTAATCATTGAACATTGAGTCTACTCCGAAAAGTACTATTTTGGTCTAAATCGAGGCTGAAAGAATTTTAGAGCCGCAGTTAACTCTTGTTAATAGCGCTACATCCTGTAAGTAGAAGATAGAGCGAGGACTTTAAAATTCTTGAAAACGATGTGGTCCGACATTTCGGGTTTGGACAAAAGAGACTTTTCGGAGTGCACTCAACATTAAACATTAATCATTAGATAAATAGCCAATGACATTCAAAGTAAACAGAACTGAGAAAGAGTGGAAAGAGATTCTCACCGAAGAAGAATACCGAGTCCTGCGTCAAGCCGGAACAGAACGCGCCTTTGCTGGTGAATACACCGACTACGAGGCAACTGGAACCTATTCCTGTAAAGGATGTGACTTTACGCTCTTTCACTCAAAAAACAAGTTCCACTCCGGCTGTGGATGGCCAAGTTTCTGGGGAGAATTGGAAAGTGCTTCAATACTACAAAAATCTGATACTAGCCACGGCATGAAACGTATTGAATTGCTTTGTAGCAATTGCGGTAGCCATCTCGGACACATCTTCAACGACGGTCCACCACCAACAGGTAAACGGTATTGTATCAACTCTATTTGCTTGGTATTCAAACCAGATAATTAGCAATCAGTTATTTATAAAAACCTTTTATTCCATTGTTTCGTTATACCAAAGTAACAGCAAGAGGAAATTAGCAAAAGTTAAATAGAATTCCGAAATCATTTATTTTTCTTTTCAATTAATAACTACCTTTGTTGCTTTAGATGAAGTATGACAATCCGAATAATGAAAAAAGTAAAGTTGATTGAGATCCACTCCGAACTAGGAGCAGGTACACGAGGAGCAGGACTTGGACCATCTGCCATAAAAGTCGCCTCTCTAAACAAAAAGAGCAATTTGTTTGGTAGCTATGACTTAACTGAGGTTCCCAACGAAAATGAAGTACTGTTTTCCTTTGAAAAATCAAAAAATAACTACAAATACGCAAAATGGATGGACGAAGTGAAGTCCAACTGCAAACGTGTCTGTGATACTGTATTTCAAACATTAGAAGCTGGAGAAATGCCTGTGATCATCTCAGGAGACCACTCTTCTGCCGCTGGTATTATAGCTGGTGTAAAAAAACATCATAAAAACGAAAGATTGGGCATTGTTTGGATTGATGCTCATGCTGATTTACATTCTCCCTACACCACGCCGTCAGGCAATATGCATGGGATGCCACTTGGCGCTTCTCTTGGCCTTGACAAACTAGGAAAGGAACTTGGTAATGGACAAATCAATACGATTGAAGCACCCCTTGAGAAAAAATGGTCAGATTTTAAGAACATGGGGGATGTCAGTCCTAAGTTTGACCCTGAAAACCTAGTTTTTATTGGTATTCGTGATCTAGAAGAAGAAGAACAACGGCTCATCCGCCACCTCAATGTTAATGTCATCAGAATTGAGGAACTAAGGACCAATGGCGCAGAAGCTGTAGCTAATACAACAATCAAATTACTAGAGGATTGTGACAAAATTTTTATTTCATTTGATGTAGATAGCCTTGATTCTAAAAATGTAAGCACGGGTACTGGAACCCCTGTTCCAAATGGTATCAATCTTGGCGAAGCCAAAACACTGGTCGATCATCTACTTGGTCAGAACAAAGTTTGTGCATTTGAGATTACGGAAGTCAACCCTACTCTAGACAATAAAATCAACTATATGGCTGAAGTAGCTTTTGACTTATTGGATACCTCTATCACTGCCATCAACAATCGAAAAGACATATAAACATTAAAACTATTCTAGGTAAATTTGCAAAAGTGGAATTAACCTACTATACTTGTACTAATAATGAGAAATAAATTTAACATAGCGTCTTTTTGTTGTAATTGCTGTTGCACTACTAAAACTTAGTATCAGAAAGTCTATGTCATAAGATATTCAAAGCCTTTTCGATACAATTCGAGAAGGTTTTTTTAATTAAAGACAAATGTACAAATCAAATCTATTTAACTGTTGCTGTTGCTGTCACTCTATATGGGAATGGTAGATCTATATTATGATTTGTAAATAAGATTTAGCCTTTCCCTCACCGGAAAGGCTTTTTTGATTTAATGATTTAAAATGTTAGTAATAAAAATTAGTAAAAGAGGATTAATTGGTTAGGTATTTGGAGAGAGAGTAATATCTCTCCAAACTAACCTAAAAGCAATCATTCAACCCAACAAAAAAAAAAATGAACGATTTATCCGTAATTGATGAACAACTGTTAGAAAAAGTAGTCGCCCTTAAATCATTTATTGGAAATACACCTTTGTTTCCAATTACTAATCTTTTTCAAAAAGAAAATGTAAAAATATTCGCTAAACTCGAATGGATGCAACTTGGTGGTAGCGTGAAAGCCCGCCCAGCCTACAACATCATCCTGGAAGCTATTAAAAATGGTGACCTAACGGGAGATAAGGAATTACTTGATGCGTCAAGTGGTAATACAGGTATTGCATATGCCTGTATCGCAGCCGCTCTTAATATTCCAGTGACTATAGTTATCCCTGAAAACGCCTCAAGCGAACGGAAATCATTACTCAAAGCCTACGGCGCCAATCTAGTATTCACGTCTAAGTTTGATGGTACTGATGGGGCACAGCAAAAAGCAAAAGCACTATACAGTGAGCACTCAGAGAAATACTATTATGCTGACCAGTACAACAATGAAGCAAACTGGCAAGCACATTATCACACCACAGCACAAGAAATCCTTTACCAAACGAAGTCTACAGTAACACACTTTGTTGCGGGACTTGGTACCACAGGGACCTTTGTAGGAACCTCCAGAGGATTGCTAGAACTGAACCCTACCATCCACTTTATTAGCCTGCAACCGGAAACAGCACTGCATGGACTAGAAGGCTGGAAACACCTCGAAACAGCACACGTTCCTGGTATTTACGACAACGATATTGCAGATATCAACCTCACAGTAAGTACCGAGGAGGCCTACCACCTCATTAAGAAGACTGCTAAAATGGAAGGATTGATTCTCAGCCCAAGTGCTGCTGCAAATTTAGCAGGAGCCATTCGTGTAGCAAAGAGTATCAATCAAGGGGTTGTTGTCACTGTATTGCCAGATGATGGAAGCAAATATTCACAAGTATTTAATCAAATAATAGCATGAGTAATCTTCAAGTAAACATACTGCCTAATGTTTTCAAACAGGTTAGAGATCATTTAGAAATTTCTTTTCCTTTTGAAGGATGCGGCTTTCTATTTGGAAGTGAAAAACATTCTAGAATCATTACCAAAATGGTCCCCGCTTCTAACAGCAAAACAGGCGATCAGAGGAGACGATTTGAGATTTCACCCCTTGACTACATGAAAGCAGAACAATTAGCGCTAACTGAAGGATTAACGCTGCTAGGCATCTATCATTCACACCCAAATCATCCTGCAATTCCTTCTGAGCATGATCGGGTACAGGCTATGCCGTTTTTCTCCTATCTAATCTTATCTATTCAGGAAGGCGTCTCTGCTAATGCTACTAGTTGGAGATTGAACGACAAAACAAAAGAATTTGAGGAAGAACAGCTTATTATTTACGCACAACAATCTCTTAACCAATAAAATAGACAATTATCATGGCAAAAATTATTATCCCAACTCCACTACGAAAATTTACTGACCAGACGGCAACAATAAATTCCAATACCGAAAACGTACTTGCAGCAATTAATGACCTTGCCAACCAATACCCGGGATTACAACCGCATCTCTTTGATAAAGAGGGAAAAATACGTTCTTTTATCCGAATATTTGTAGGAAATGACGACATCCAATCTCTTAATAATGAACTAACAGAAATCAAGGAAGACACCGTCGTCAGTATCGTCCCCGCAATCGCCGGAGGCTCCAAGTAACAAGGTTAATTACGTCAATAACAAATCACTGATAATCGTTAATTGCGTCAATAATTAATCACTAATCACTAATCACTAACCATTAATCACTTATAAAAATGACAACATTTAGTAAGGCAGAGCTGGAGCGCTACAGCCGTCATCTCATCATTCCAGAATTTAATATTGAAGGGCAACGCAAACTCAAAGAAGCCAGAGTATTGATAGTCGGTTCAGGTGGCTTGGGCAGTCCCCTACTCCTTTATCTGACAGCCGCAGGCGTTGGTCATATCGGGATTGTTGATTTTGATGTTGTTGATGAATCTAATCTCCAGCGACAAGTTTTGTTTGGGGTCGAGAATATTGGCCAACCCAAAGTAGAAGCCGCAAAGAAACGTCTGCAATCACTCAATCCGCATGTAGATATCAAGCTCTACGACACAATGCTGACATCTGAGAATGCGCTAGACATTATGAAGGGATATGATCTCGTAGCTGATGGCACAGACAACTTCCCTACCCGATATTTGGTGAATGATGCTTGCGTTATCCTAGGAATTCCTAATGTCTATGGTTCGATTTTCAGATTTGATGGACAAGTAAGTGTTTTCAATTATAAGGATAAAGAAGGAAATTTCGGACCTAACTACCGCGATTTATTTCCTGAGCCACCACCTCCAGGATTAGTTCCGAGTTGCGCTGAAGGCGGTGTGATTGGAGTACTGCCCGGTATCATTGGTAGTCTGCAAGCCAATGAAGTTATCAAGGTGATATCTGGTGTCGGTGATCCGCTTGCCGGACGTCTGTTTGTATTTGATGCCTTAAGCTTTGAGACGCGTACTCTAAATATTTCAAAAAACAAGAACTTGAAGCCCATCACCAAACTCATTGATTACCAGCAATTTTGTGGCATAAAATCTCAGGATGAAGCTCCGAAAGAAACTACTGTAAAAGAAGTTTCAGTTCAAGAACTCCAACAAATCATTGGTAATAAGGAGCCTTATCAGCTCATCGATGTTCGGGAACCTTACGAATATGAAATCGTGCAAATAAATGGAGTGTTAATCCCTCTAAATTCAGTATTGGAAAAGGCGAATCTCATCGCTAAAGATAAAAAAGTGGTCATCCATTGTAGAAGTGGCAAACGTAGTGCTGACGCTATTAGGTTATTACAAGACACCTTCGGTTACAACAACTTATACAACTTAAAAGGAGGCATTTTAGCTTACGCAAAAGAGATTGATAATTCCTTAGCAACATATTAATTTAATCAATCATTTTTAGTTAAAAAAATTGGTCAATTAGCAAAAAACAACTATATTACAAAGTGACTATCCTATTGTTAACTTTGAACTACATTTTCATGAAAAAATTCTACTTACTTTTAACCTTTGTTTCATTGTTAGGTCTTGTGCTGCTTACTGGGTATGGCGCTGGACCAGCAACCGCTGCGATGAATCTCTTTATTGGTGCACCAGGGTACTCTGCAACAACTTGCGGTACCTGTCATGGAAGCCCAGGAAATTTTGGGATTATCACAACAGATATTAAAGTCTATAATGCAGGTACGACTACCCCTCCTGCAGCCTACGTACCAGGAACCAGCTATGATGTTGTAGTAGAGGTTTTACATCCGATAGGCACTCCAAGTCGATTTGGATTCCAATGTGTTGCTTTTGATTCAGGAAATCTTCAAGCTGGTACTTTTCTCAATCCTCAAGCAGGAGTTTCAGTAGTTCTGCTCCCTTCTGGTGTTGAAGTTGCAGAACACTCTAGTTTCCTTACTTCTCCTACATTCACATTCCAATGGACAGCTCCAAACGCATTCACTGGTCCCGTAACCTTCTGGGCAGGTGGTGTTGCCGCCAATGGAAATGGACAAAACACAGGTGATGGAGGTAGTCCTACTCCAACTTCATTTACTCTTGTTCCTGACAAGGTAGTACCAATTGAATTAGCAGAATTTACAGGAAGGCAAACTAATCAATCTGTTGTATTAGAATGGATTACACAATCAGAAGTGGAAAACAGTCACTTTATTATTGAATATGCAGACGAATCGCTTGAATTTGTTCAAATTGGACAGGTAAACGGCAGCGGAACAACCACAACTACTCAGCACTACCGTTTCGTTCATGAAAATCCTACATTTGGTGCTAACCAATACTACAGATTGAAACAAGTCGATTTTGATGGTAAATTCTCTTACACCAAGATCGTAAGTGTTTATATGGAAGGAAATATTGAGCAAATAAGTGTCTTTCCTACTCCTGCTACAACTGATGTAACTGTTTTAGTCAATATCAAGAATAGCGATTCTTATACGCTTACCATTACCGATTTAAACGGTAAAGTAATCCATAACGATGTCTTCAACCTTTTTGCAGGCGAACAATCTCTTCAACTAGATATTGCCAACTGGCCTTCTGGACATTACATCTATCGCTTAACTAATAAACGGGATCAAATGACAACTTCTATTGTCAAATTCTAATTTAGCGAGCTTTAAAAGTATAAAGAAATTTATCTGGCTGCCTTGATTATTCAAGGCAGCTTTTTTATTTAGTGCCTGATGCGCAATGGAAGGCCACTCAGACTAAAGGTTTTCCTTCAAGTAAAGCCTTTCGTAAATCCTCAATTGAGTATAAATGTAGGATGATCAAGAACAAACATTGTTAACCGAAATCCCAATAAAGAATTTAACGGTTAATAGAATGAAAAAATCGTCTATTCTAAGGAGTATTACACTATCTTTGAACTTAAACAAACAATTAATTGTTATTATGAAGGTTATGAAAAGCTATACATAATTTACTGCCGAATTTTTTATGTAACCTAAAATTAATTTTACCGTTAAAATTTTAGAGTACTGTAACGGTTAGACAAAATTAATGATAAACTAACATTTGTATGAAAAAATTACGTTTTTTATTAAAATATAAAAATTATTTGTATTCTTGCGGTGAATAACCCTAGAATTGATGTCATTTTTACAAAAAAAATCAATTGAGAATTATAATGCTTATGTATATCTTTCCACATATAAGGTAATCTATAGTCCAGCAATTCACTGTGGCTATTATTCTTGTTTACAAAGAATAATTTTTATCTTGATGGAATTCTTTCCAGATGAATTTAATGCAATTAAGGATCTTAGCAACGTAAGACGTAAAGGCAATTTACATAAAGAATACATAGAGGAAATATCAAGACAAATTGAAAAATATAACAAAAGAGATTCAAAAAAATTCAGCACCACCTTTAAAGATTTAAAAGATTTCAGAATTAAATCTGACTATAAAAATATTGAAATTGAACAGCCTGAATTTTATATAGCAAATCAAAAATTCGAAGAAATTCGAAGATTAATAAAAAAATATTTTAACATTGATGACAGTATCGGATCTAATTTATAATCTGTTTGAAGACATTAAGGAAAAGTTCCCAAATTCAGTAATAAAATATCAATATAACGATTATTCTATTACTCATTTTGTCCAAGTCTCACCACTATCAGCATACAATAGTGATGACTTTTTAAATCTTGATGTCGAATATTCAAGATTATTTCAGAGTCTTAATTTAGAAGATGACTTTTGTATTATTAGCGAGGATTCAATAACAATCCTTGATAACCCATCAAAAGTATACATTCCTAATGTTGAAGCTTGTACAACCATATATATTGGTGAGAATGAATACACTCAGGTTATAGAGAAATTTGAAACTTCAAAACTGGATTTTCAAAATAAATCTGAGTCCAATTATCTTAAAATTGATTGTTGTAACAAAACCGTTCAACATGACGCATTTAATGATGTTTTAAATTTTGAGAAATTTCACAACATGGCAGCATGAAAAATATAGATAAAGCAAAATCTTCAATTCAATTGTTAAAGATTTACCTTTCTAAATCTGAATTTAATAGAAAAATATATCCCTTAGAAGATAATGAAAGGAGAGTTTCAGTTGATCTCAGTTGGGAGGAAAATGGAAATATTTTCACTTCAAAATTAGGATTAAGTATTTTTAACAACTCTTTAAGTGAAAAATGTGTTCATGTGGAGATGGTTGGTGAGTTTAAGGCTGAGGGCGAAACTGATATCCCACTAGATTACTTTGCAAATGTGAATGCCCCTTCGATAATCTTTCCTTATTGTAGGCATTTCATACGAGAATTAACTCTACAAGCCAACATCTCACCCTTATTACTTCCTTTGATTAACTTTCAAATGATGTATAGGCTCAATAAAGAAAGTGATAGCAAATCTAATCCTAGTTAGACTTTGAAGTAAATTCCTCGGATATTATAAACCATAATATAGCCTTGCTGTAATAATTGGCTATTGGAAATTAGGTAAATTCAAACTCAACCTCCTTCTTATGTTTCTAACGTTTGTGTGACCATAAACAATCACTTAATACAGAATGAATCAATGTTTTACGAGAAATTGTGAATGACTTCACCGTATTGCAAAATAAGGAAGCCCCTAAAATACGCCTGTTTAAAGGCCGCTCACCTTTGTTCCGCATTTTCTGTAAAGATTCACGTAAATCACCTTGAATGACCATAGAGCAACACCTAAAGGCCTTAGAAAGGACAAATAAAGCAAATCAGACACTTTACAATGCTCTATACTACAAAAGTGATAGCGGATACAACAGTATCATGGCGAGTATGTAACTGATTAGTTGAGTAGTATTAGACAATTTTTCCTTCTGATACACAAGTTACACCAAAGAGTTTATTAAATTTTCTGAATGTCATCTCAAAGTAATTAATGTACTTTAGGATAGCATTAATAGGCTTTGGCATTTCTGACATATCTGAATGTTCAGGTAACTTATTCTCATCGGCTTTGTTAAACTGACGGATCAGCCATACAAATGGGAATATCCAACCATAAACATAATAATCGTTTTTAGTACTATACGATTGGCTTACTAGCAGTTTCCTCAATGTTTTCAAGGTATATCTCCTAAAATGCTCCATGTATAAGTCGTGACCAGACCACAGGCTCATAAACGCTGGAACTGTGATGAAATAGAATACATTAGAGCTACATTTTTCTGTTATTTCCTTAAGGATACCGTAATCATCTTCAATGTGTTCTAGTACGTCCATCATGATGATTATCGCATTTTCAACACCTTCTGGGATATACCTCATTTTCTTTACTAAAGGACTGCCAGTGTTCGCCATTTCCTCCTCAGTATAGCCAATATCAACCAACCATATTTCGTCGATTTTATCTGGATAGTGCTCCAATAAATCATAAGCAAAAAAGCCAGAGCCAGAACCAAAGTCAATCACAGTTATTTTTTGATTCAATTCCGTAGATACCTTTTCGAAATAGGCAGCTAATGGGCGTCTCTTTGATTGATAGTACCAATGTGTTTTGGGATTCACCCCATTTTCCAGTTCCTTTAAGTCCATTATAGTGAATTGTATATGCGAAGATAGTTCTGCCCCATTGCTTTATTGCCTTTCTGGTTATAAATATCACTTGCTAGCTTGTAAAACTGTTTGAAACGCCCTGCATAGTCTTTTCCAATTTCAATATGTTTGATGGCATCATCCAATCGTCCTTGTTGCTGGTAGATCAATGCTAGATAGTAATGACCATTTGTGTACTTATAATTTATATCTACGGCTCGCTTTAACTCTCGTTCCGCATTCCCTGCATCTCCTGTGTTTAAGTAGTACAAGCCATTCATACCAACAGCAGAAACATAGGTATTACTTAATGCCAATACTTGATCGAGATATTTTCTTGCTGTAGGAAAGTCTTTCTTGTTTAGACTTGATTGTATAATGCCCATCATTGCAGCAGCATTTTTAGGATCACCTGCCAATACTTGTTGGTATTTAGAAATAGCTTCGTCTTGATTGCCTTGCCGCACTGCCTGCCATGCAGCAAGCCCTGCTTTTGATTTACGTTTGGTAATCACACCTACTGGAATCCCATCTACTTTCTCAACACAAATGACATCTTCAGCAGGCCAAACACCACTCCTAAGGAATTCGTTATTGATGAACCGGGAATAGAAAAATCCGTAATCCCAATCCTTTTGTTCTCGTTGTTCGAATTTGACTTGAATTGGTCTGATGGTTGGATTAATCTGTCTCAGGTAATGTGCTACAGGTTCCAAGCCGTTTGTCCCAATTATAATATCCTTGCTGGTTTTGATTTCAGGATGATTCGCAATAAACCAATCGCACAACCCTTTCATAGAGTTTTGCCAGTAATCTGTTTCGTAGTTGGTATAGGCTTTTTTAGTGCCACCAGACAATTCATTGAAATAAATGTATTCATAAGGATGATTTTTAACCATCCAATAGCCTGGTAAAGCGATTAGCAATGCCAATAATACTCCAAGGCCCATGTTGATCGCTTTTTTACCCTCAAAACTTGTCAGATGGCCCCATCCCATTGCAGCTATAATGGCAAGTGTTGGATAGACGAACAGAAAGTGTCGCATACCATCGTAAAGTGATGATTCCTGCAGTACTGCATAGGCAACAGGAAAAATGGTCACAAACAGCACAAAAACCATCCAAAGGGGTTGAATTGTCTTGCGTTTGATAAACCAGCCTACTGCAAACAATACCGCTCCTATTAAAATGAAGATTGGAGAAGTGATAGCCATCCATTGTGGTATATAATTCCAGCTGACCCGATCCGACCATATGTGTTCTCCTGCAAACAAGACCCGAATAGCAGTTTCGAAATCCGCCATCTTAGCCAATGACTCCAGCATGTTGTTGATAGGATCAAGTGCTGCGTAGGGCCAAAACCATGTTCCGATCGCCAAACCCCCAAAAGTTATCATCATCAAATAATTGAATACTCTGATTGCTGGCCACGCCGACCTAAAAGAGGAGCCTGATGCCAATTTACTCGGAATGACTGAGTTGAGCGCTGAAAATACCACAATAGAAAGTAAAGCGACAAGTGTCACTGGCAATGCATTCGTTTTCATCAGATAAAAACATACGCCTCCTACGGCAGCCATAGCGACTACACCCATCAAGGCACTAGGCAATACTTTCCCGTTAAACGTGGATACTCTTAAGTCTTTACGTAGCAAGTAGGCGATAAACGTAAATAAAAACAGATATGCGATCATTAGGATCCCTCCAACTCGAAAATTGATCGCTAAACCGATAGCCAGTGCTAGGAAAATCGAAGTTCCCCAGCCTGCGCGGGGCAACTCCTTGAGAAATCGAACGATAAATAACAGGGTGAATATCACTGCTGCAGCAAATGGGATATCTTTTGGGTTATTCATGGAATGTCCAAAAATCCTAGGAGAGAAGGCCACAAATAGTAAGGAAAGGAAGGCAATTTTCCAACTATCACTCAGTCGAAATGCCAACAATCCGGTGATTAGCATCAGGAGGAAACCAACAAGGGAGTTCATCAGGTGCCTAAATTCGTAAGGATCATACTTGAATTTGCCGACTTCACCATCGGTGTTAAGCCAAGTGACAGCGTAGTCAAATAAACCACCATAGTACTTTAGGTTTTTAAACTCAAGTGCTTCTTTGTTTTCTCCGTTACTCTGATAGTATTTCACCAGTTTTTGGCCATAGACATGTTGTGTTTGTTCGTCACCAGAAATTCCAAAATCAGGGCTAAGTAATGGCATGGCAATCAATAAACCAATTGCTAAGACCGCAAACAGCAACCTGAAGATCGGGGATTCTTTTTCCGTTTCGGAAGTTGCCTTTAAGCTTGAAATTGGGCTGATAAGGAAATGATCAATCTTAGTCATCACAGAGATCAATAAGACTTGACCAGCCATCATGATACTATCCTTTACTACTTTAATCTTAGTTCCTTCCATGTGTTTCCAGGTAATCGGCATGGAGGTGATTGGAATGCCTTTTTGGTGCGCCCGGTATAGAATTTCGACATCATGCGCCCAACCTGTAAATCGTAGTGCTGCAAAGAGTTCTTTGCCAATTGCGCTGGGGTATAACTTAAAACCACATTGCGTGTCTCTATTGTTGAGTGGGGTGAATAGCTGTATGATTAAATTAAAGACGATCCCCATAATTTTGCGAAGGGGGTTACCATCGACCTTAGATTGCTCATGTTCCCTTGAACCAATCAATATTTCGTTGTTGTGGAATGTCTTGCCTGGTAATTTCTTTAACCAGCGGTTAAGATCAGTAGGAGCTGTAGCCATATCTGCATCAAGCGTCAGGATATAATCACCATTTGCAGCAGCGACGCCTTCTTTTAGGGCATTCCCCTTTCCTTTGTTCGGCTGTACATCTATGAATTCTAATCGTTTGGCCTTGGTAAGGCTTGTTTGGAGTTTGACTTTAAGCACTTCAAGGGTATTATCGGTACTTCCGTCATTTACAACGACAACCTCATAATCTGCCTTCCATTTAGCTTCGAATCGTTTGAGCGCATCAATCATTCCTGGTATCCGATCACTTTCATTGTAACAAGGAATCACCAAGGAAACCATACCAGTGAAATTATGATTTCCATTAGCTGAAGTGCTCGTTGTTTTCTGTACTTTCTTCGATTTTTTCATAGAGACGTTATTCAAGGCAGCTTAAATCCTTAACTATCGGCGAAATTAAGATTTTTTTAATGGAAAGTTTAACAATGATAATTGAAAATATCCTTTGTCCAATCTCTGTAGTCTTATTTTGTGTTAAAGACATCTCTGGCAAGGGTGCGTGTAGTGGATAGTGCTTTCTAGATGTTTTTATGCGGGAATAATCTTTTTGACTCTTTAGGCTATTTTTCTAAGCCATTGAGTTTATATTCTTTCAAGCTTCGGTGCCACAACATAGAAGTCATGGTTATAGTTGATGTGTCATGGGTAGAATCATCTTTTGTTTCGGAAATATTAGGATTAAGTCCGCAATAGATAGAGGTAAAAATTATAGGCTTTAATAGAAAGGAAAAGTCATTGTCAAAAGGACAGTTAATGAAAATGTTCGATTTATAACCCATTTATTTCCGGATAAAGTTACCTTTTTTATCGTGTACAATAACGAATGATGATTTTCCTTGTTTAACCCACTTTCTTCCTATTGAAATTGCTTCTGCTTGAGTTCTTACAACTCTTGTTGCTTGTAAATTTCCTTCTTTTCTAACCGCCCAGCCTTCAGATCGTACTTGAAATAACTTCCTTATTTCATAGAACAACGTAAATATAGCAATTAAAGTTCCATTTTTTATTGCCCATAACTCCTTAATACATGGCTCTAATGGCTAGCACTTTCAGCGATACTGGGTTTGGGGCGTTGTGAGTCCGGGGTATTACCTGGTTAAAACCCTAGGAATAATTCTGTAACCTATTACTGCTCAAAGCACAACTTCTTAATAATAATTCCCTGGGGTGCGTAAGGGGTGGTAGGTGTTGTTTGAACCCCGCAGTGGCGGCCTTGTGGGTTGGGCGGGGAGAGTGCCGGAAGACCCGACCCTTTGTCAAGATAGGACCGATGAGCATCATCGGTGCTATCTTGACAAAGGGATACGCCCTAAATTGAAGACAATACATGAATTGTCTCTACTGTGCCTTGATAAGCTTACGAGTTACTGAACCTTCGTCGGTTGTAATATGCAATAGATAAGCGCCTGTAGGCAAGGTAGATGATGGTGTCAGTTGGATTTGATGATTGCCCTCCCCTACGCTACCATGATCCGTTTGAAGGAGCTCCCGACCAGTGATATCATATAATTTGAACTGAAGATTGCTGGCTTTTGCCAATTGTAAATCGATAGTAATGTTTGTAGTAAATGGGTTGGGCAAAATGGTAATGGATTCAATGTCTTCAGGCTGAGGATCAAGCGCTAATGGGATGTCGCTCACGAGGATACAATAATCCTCGACTTCGCCATAATCGAAATCCGTACATTGGATGGCTTGGGTGCTGTAACGCATGGCCACCCTCAAACGAGTATGACCAAGAACAGCATTGCCGGGGACAGTAAAATAACCACCGACAGGACCTGCGGTATCCACTCCTGAATCAAAGATGACTTCATTTTGATTAGAAAACAAGCCATCTTGATCATAGTCAATCCAAGCGGTAAAATGTTCCTTATAATTGGTGCTAGAATACCCTGGAGAAAGTCTAACTTCATAGGTTGTATCAAGGGTGACGTGAAGGCCAAGTGTTTGGAATTCAGAATAGCCCGAGCTGGTGGAATTATTGTAGTAATAGCCAATTTGAACTTGCTTGATCCACTCGCCGTTGGCATCCTGTCCTGCCATTGGGCAATAGTTGAGAGCGGTACAATTGCCGCAGGAAGTCGAAAAGTTAAACGAACTACCAAAAGGAGCACCCGATCCACCGCATATCGACTTCATTTCCACTACATAGTTTGAGCAAATATCAAGATTAGAAAGTGTTGTTGTAGTTCCGCTGATGCTGTCAACAGTAGTCCAAGTAGAAACGCCCAATTTGCGGTATCGTAAACCGTATGTTGTCGCAATCGTTACTGGATTCCAGGTGATTGTAGCCATGTTGTCTGTTGTTGTTGCAGACAATCCAGAAGGCGCATTGCAACAACCATCAGTGGTAAATAAATTGCTTTGACTGTAACTGCTAGACGAACCACTGCAGGTCGATTTGAGTTGAAGCTCATAATTTGTGCACCCAGATAATCCGGAAATGGTTGTATTCGTAGTCGTTGCGGTAGCTGATGTCCAGGCAGTTGTGCCTACTTCCCGATATCGATATCCAAAGGAAGCGGAATTACTCAGTGCTCCCCAAGAAAGATCGATCGTATTGATCGCAATATTGCTGAATTGTGTACTGAATGGTTCGAAACAGGTATTTGCGGCAGGACACGCCGTAACCGCTTCCTGAATAGCATTATTCAAGTTGAGTCGACCACCAGTGACTGTAATTCCGGCCAAATCACTATTAGGAGTCGTTCCATTGAGGATGTAGTTTTTAACTTCGAGAGCGGTAGCAGCAGGGTCGATTTTGGCCTTTGCAATCAAGCCTTCGCAAGGGATGGAATAGATTAGCGCTACAGCACCAGCAACATGAGGTGTAGCAGCAGAGGTGCCACCAAAAGCGCCAGTGCTATTAGGTTTTGCAGTTGTGTAAGTTCCTGCACCATAAGCACCAAGGTCTACATTGACACTTCCATAGCCGCAAGTTACTTTAGCGTCATTTTGGTCTAAGTTATTCACTGCGATCAGATAATCACTAGGGCAAGTAGTTGGTAGATCACCAAACATGTCAACATCCGTATCTGAATTTGAAGTGGCTCCACAGCTTAGGATACCATGAACACCAAGTGAATCGTAGAAGGCACACCATAGTGGTGCGAAGGAAGGAAATCTATTATCAATTCCAAAGGAGGAATTGGTGACTACGACAAATGCCCCTTCTACACCATTGGTTGCATTATATAGTTTGCGCATGGTGAGCGCATAGTCATACGCAGCAATTACTGTGGCTTCTGGTGGTCCGCCTTGTATAATCATGAGTTTTACGTTCCAGTTTACTCCAGCGACACCTTTACTGTTGTTACCCTTGGCGCCAACAATACCTGCAACAGCTGTTCCGTGGTTACCCTCGCCGATAGTTGGGGAATGACTAAAGGCGTTCCAGCCCATTCGATCATCAATGTAACCGTTGTTATCATCGTCAAGTCCATTACCTGGGATCTCATTGTGGTTGATCCATCGGTTGTCCTCGAAATCAGTGTGCGTTTGATCGATTCCACTGTCGATGATGGCGACTACGATGGTATCACCTAAGCTTGTCAATCCACCTGTAGTGACGTCCCAGGCGAGGTCAGCATCTAGATCAGCGTTGACTGTTCCCCCGTTGGCTCCGGTATTGATGTATTGCCATTGACTGTTGAACTCTGTATCATTTGGTGTGGTGCTTCTTAATTCGAGGATGTGATTGACTTGAGCCTCAGCGACGCAAGACAGTTGTTTAGTGGATTCGAGGAGATCTGTGGTCTTAATTTGGGTGTTATCGAAGCTCACTAGCCATATATTGAGGTTGGTACTGACTTTCCGATTTGCAGTTAATCTGATTTGTTTTTGGTGGTTTGTATTCAACTCACTGACTAAGGCGTTAATATTGCATTGATCCTCTAATCTTATTAATAGTTCTCCTTCTACAAATTGTTGAGCTAGAAGACCATAATTAGCTAGCAGACAAAACATTAATGTAATTAGTTTTACATTTTTCATAAATAAAGATTAATAGTGAAGTCAAGCATTACAGCATACCTTATTGCCTAGGGTATTGTTATAATTTTAAAATGCAGTTTACAACAGAATAACTAGAAAAGTTACCAATGCCTTCATAAATATTATTGTGAACAGATACTGGAAAAGCAATAGGGTTTTCGCTTCCGACCTGTTCTGTTACATCGCTATAAAAGTAATAATAATTATCGCTTACAGTTCTTAAATCAATAAAAATCTCAGAAGAAATATTGTTGGCTGTATTGTGTTCAAGTTCCTGAATGGGTACTCTCACGTATATTGTTTTACTAGGAATGTCGGACAAGTCATCATCCTTGTACAGGTATCCCATGTTGTTTATTAGCTTGATTCCTGATGTCTTAGGTTCAGAATCGAATTGGTTATCAAAATCATTGATCAAGTAGTTTTCTATTGCCTTTATGGCTAACAATGAGGGCGAGGCGGAACTTTTATCGTATACCTTTTCAAAAAAGGACAATTGGAAATATCCTTCATAGGGATTCGTATCAGTAATAGAAAACCCAAATTCAAGGAATGAAGTTGTTTGAGAAGAAAGGAAAATTGAATCAATAAACACAAATGCGATTTCTGGAATTTTATCTTTAGCGGAGACGGTTTTTTCTCCTGTAATCTGGACATCAATTGTGTATTCCTCCCCTGATTTAGGTAAATGGCCCAAGGAGGATTCAAAACTGCTATCAATTGGATTATACAGTAGAACATCAACGATAGAGTCTTGATTTAAAATCGTTACTTGCGCATCATCTACAGCAGTTTGTCTGCTTTTTGGAGCAAAATTTTTGGATTTAGCAATAGTTATCTTCCAATTTTGATCAGGTTGAATAGTACCTAAGACAACCGTTTTAAATTCTGTATTACTATAAACTCTTAAATCCTTATCACAGCCCAAGCTCAACCAGATTAAGATCAGGAAAAACAAGGGAAGAAGGTTAAAGGTATTTTTAAAATTTACACTCATAACTAATTGAAGGAATGATAGGAAATAGGCTTATTTGTTTAAATGAAATGTTATTGGTGCTTTCGTCTTTTTGAACAGCAACATAAAAGGGGTTTCTTCTACTATAGGCATTATATAGATTAATTTTTATGATGCGTTGTGAATTGACCTTTTCTTTATAAAATTCAAGTCCAAGATTCAATCTATGAAAAGAATTCATTCGGAAATTGTTTAAATTTTCATAAATGTAGACATCACTAGTTTCATTATTATCAGGGTTGGTAACTGTAATTATTCCAGTAGGAATCGTAGTTAGGTTACCAGAACTAAAGACCCAACTCAGGCTTAATTTAATTCGGTTATTAATCTCATAGAGTCCAACTATTGATACATCATGCCTTCTATCAAATTTAAATGGAAAAATCATTCCATTATTAATTAAGTCGAATCTTCTTTGCGACCAGGAAAGGGTATATCCTAACCAGCCAGTAAACTTGTCGGTATTTTTTTCAACTAAAAGCTCTCCGCCATAAGCCCATCCTTCACCTATAAAAACATTATTTTCCCAATTCTTACTATCGATTACGAACTTAGATCCTAAGTTGTAGGCGATTAAATTGTATTGCCTTTTATAAAATCCCTCTACCGATACATTAATATCCTTTAATAAGGAAAAATTAACTCCAGTGGCATATTGGTAATTTCTTTGCGGTGGGATTCCCTTAATTGCAGGCACCCAAATATCAGTAGGCAGTCCAATTCCTGTATTTGTTAACAGGTGTAAAAACTGGGAGACGTAGGAAAAACTAATATCCCATCCGATTCTTTCTTTTATTTTGACATTCATTGACAATCGGGGTTGGAAACTAAGAAAACTAGTATCTCTTGAGTTAAACCAGGAATTTCTTAGGCCTAAGTTAAGGTTAACACGGTTGAACAATTTGATGTTACTTTCTATAAAAGTGCTAATTTCGTTTGTTTCAATGCGTTTATTATTGAATATGGTATCTAATATGGGATCTCCTTCAGTTTTTATTTTAACCGTTTCCATTCCTGGATTAAACAACTTTTGAGAAGCAACGACACCTAGTTTATAATTAATGTCTTCTCCTTTCAACAAGTCCATGTCGTATTTTAGGTTTAAGTCGCTAAGTGTAGCACTATACTTATGGGTCTCTACGGTTTCGGGTTCGAGATTGATTATGGGGTTTTCATTAGTAAATAATGCTTCATTTAGATTAAACTGATAGGTGATATAGTTAAGAGAACCATTCTGAGTAAATTTTTTGTTTGGGTTAGAACTCCAACCAACAGCGCTTGACCAATTGCCCCAGTTCAATTTGTCCTTACTGTTTGGCATTACACTAACGGGACTAAATAAGCTTTCAATATCATTTAATTTTAACCAGTCTCTTGCCTGAAATGCATTAATGTAGAACTTACTTTTATCTTTATTGTAGTGGTTAAGTTTAACGTTGTAATCGAAAAAGCCGTAGTTTAATAATTGACTTTCTTCTTCTTTTTTGAAGTAATTGTAGGTCATAAACCCAAATTCAGTCATGCTCTTCCGTCCAGCAAATAGTAGTGCTGTATTACCCTTGATTATTGGGACCTCGAAATAAACTTTTGACAGCATTGTACCGATAGATCCGGATCCACTGGTTTGGTTAGTACTTGGTTCCTTAAGTTTGATATCCAGAACAGAAGACAGCCGTTCTCCGTATCTGGCTGGGATTGCGTTTTTGGTCAAATCGATTCTCCTAATCGCATCAGAGTTAAAAACGCTAAAAAAACCGAAGAGGTGGGAAGGATTGTAAATCGTGTTTCCTTCCATGATTATTTGATTCTGATCAATTCCTCCTCCTCTGACGTAGATACCACCTGCGCCTTCGTTTCCTGCCTGGATACCGGGAATAAGTTGAATAAACTGTAGTGCATCAGCTTCCCCACCCACTGGTGGCATTTGTTTCAATTTTTTTACATTGTATCTGATAACTGTTGGCGGAATTGTTTCTAGTGAATCACGAGGAGAATCATCGGTAACGACTACCATGGGCAAGCGGTTTCCATGTTTTAGTTTGATATCAAAAATCACGTTTTGGGTGACTTCTATTTTCTTAGATACTTCTTTGTACCCAATTCGATAGATATGTAGTTTGATTTCGCCAGCGGGTGCTTGAATACTAAAAAAACCATGTTTGTCCGTCAGTGTAGATTCTTGAGTTTCGAGCACTGTGACTTGAGTTGCGTCTAATGGGGAACCGTTTTTTGATTTGATGGACCCTGATATGGCATAATATTTTACGGATTTACTTTTGAAATTGTTAGAAAAGACAATCTGATCATTCACAACCTGATATCTGACTGTTGTTCCTTTGATTAGGAGACTAAGAACTTCCTTCAGTGGTGTGTCTACTGTTTTTAGGGTGATTGTTTTTTTTTCCGGAAAAACTCCATTTACGTAAGTAAAACTAACTCCTGCTACCGCATTTATTGAGTCTAATACTTCAGGGAAAGATAAATCAATACATTCAAACGTGATCTTCTCTTGAAGAATAGTTTGAGCATATGAAATCATTGACATCAGAAACATCAATAGAAACAGTATTATTTTGAATAGATAGTTCATCTGAAAAACCTGAATAAAAAGCAAAATGGTAATTCTAGTTTAACCCAGATTATACATTAGAAATCGGAAACAACGACTAATCCTTCGTTTATGAGCGATTTACTCATTTTTTGATACTCAACGTCAGTGTTACAGTGGTATTCTTTACATCAAACGGGTAAGTACTGCCCAAAATGTGTTAAACATAAATGTATCCTCTCATAAACAGACACTTAGTCGTTTCTCTCAAAGTTTATTGTGTGTTCGGGTTTATTATACCAATTTAGTGAATTTAATCCTGATTTTTAACTTCTAGTATGATAAAACGTTAACAACTAATTACAGGGTTAATCGAATCTCCCTAGAAGTAATAAATGTCACTAATATAACAAATAATATTAATCTGAGTACTAAGACAATCTTAATTTCGTTGAACAAATGAATTATACATTCGATCATATAATTGCAAAAAGAATCGAAATCCAATCTAGAAAGGTTTATAATTTGCTGCCTACCAGATATCCAACAGAAGCGACAGATGCTGTGAGGATGATACCCCAAGCAATATCAATAAAAACGAGTGGAAGTGGCCAATCTTTCAGAGTAGAATAGTTAGTTAATTCGTAGGTCGCATATGTAAAGAATCCAAACATGGCTCCATACATTACAGTATATTGGAAAGATCCCTTTTCTAAACCTGGCAAAACAGCGAAAATCATAATACCTATGATAAAAATGAGGTAAAAAATGATTGCCGCCGGCCATTTTACATTTCCACGCATGTGACCAATATATTTGTTGTAAAGGTCTTTTGCAACAATACCTAACCATCCTATGTCGATGATAAAGAATGCAATAGCCATTACTAAAAATATTAAAGCTAATTTGAATATACTCATGTTAAAATTTTTTACAAAAAAACCACCTCCTAACGTTATAGAAGGTGGTACCAAATGAAACCCTAAGCCTTTTCAGGCCATGCTATGAAGAAAATTTATTTCTTGTTTGTATAATACAACACTAATATACAAAAAAATATTAATACTTTTAGTAGGAATCAAGTAAAGTTTACTTACAATTCCTACCTCCGGACACTGAATAAGTTCCGTCAGGTGTGTTGGTTATAGTAATATCTAGAGAATGTTTTAAATTCTCTAGGACGTCGTTTAGTAAGGACGCTTCAAATATAGAATTAAATTTACATTTTTTCACATTAGAATTAGAATAATCTATTTTTATTTTATAGAATTTTTCTATGTCACGAAACACAATACCTATAGGAGTATCTTTAAAAACCAATTTATTAGTTTTCCAAGCTACATTATTTTCTATGGCGACGCTTTCTTTTTCAATGTTTTTTTGATCGTTAGAATACCTTCCAGCCTCACTTTTTTCTAGAATGATGAATTTGTAAGTATCTTCTTTACTTTTACCAGAAAACTGAACTTTCCCAGATGTAACTGATACACTTGAGTGCGTATCATCTCTGTAGGATTTATAGTTGAAAGAAGTTCCAAGTACTTTTACTTCAGTATTGTTACCTTTTACAAGAAAAGGATTATAGGTATCGCTTTTAATGTCAAAAAAGCCTTCGCCATCAAGTGAAAGTATTCTGTTAGTTGCGCTGAATTGGCCGTTATGATATAATCTTGAATTCTCATTAAGCAATACTTTTGATCCGTCATCAAGTGTTACAGATTTGGTTTCTCCTGCTTTTGTTGCAACTATTATGGTTTTACTCGATTGAGAGAAAACCAACCATGAACTAATGGCAACTATTGTAAACAGAATAGAAGCCGCTGCACCATAGAACACAAGTTTTCTAATAATTGAAGACTGTTTAGGATGCGGTTGTGATTCAACAACTTTGATTTTTTCTTTGAGACGAGCATAGCCAGCCTCTACATCAGGCACATAGCCTGAATTTTCAGAATAGTTTTCGGAAGATTCCCAGATGGTCTGGTATTCTTCAAACAAATTTCTGTTTCCCTTACTTTTACTTAGCCAAACATCCAACTCCTGTTTTTCTTCAGGAGAAATCTCACCGGCAAGCATTTTTACAATTAAATCCATAGAATTGGGATGCTAAATATCCACTAATTTCTTAAGGAAGACCCATTTCGTTGGTCTTACCCCTATCTAACAAGGTAAAAAATCATCAAATTAACAAAATATTAATAATTAATAACAAAACTTTATCTGTATAAGGTTTCAAGTGAATCCTCAATAGTTTTAACGATTTAGAGATATGATTTTCAACAGTTTTAATTGAAATGCCTAGTTTTTCAGCAATTTCCCGATAACTTAATTGTTCAAAACGACTTAACAAGAAGACCATTCTTGCTTTTTCGGGTAATTTGTCAATCCCTTCATTAATTTTCTTTTCCAATTCTTTTTTTTCCAAGTTTGCTGTGATGGAATAAGAATCTGGTACATAATCAAACTTAGAATCGTCATCATAGATAAACTTGTTATCTCTAATGTAATTGAGTGTTTTATTTACTGTGGCCTTTCGAAGATAATACTGAACACTAGATTTAATATTGAAATTTCCTCTTTTTTTCCAAAGGTCACAAAATACTTCCTGCACGATATCTTCAGAAGTTTGCTGATTCTTCAGCACTCTGTTCGCAATCATGCAAAGGTAGGAATAGTACTTTTTGAATAAATACTCAATAGCGGCATCCTGATCTGATTTTAATAAAATCAGAATTTCCTCATTTGTATATTCTTTTTTCGCCAAAAAGTTAATGGTTTTAATAATGTCACAAACAAAAGTAATTCTTTAACTCAATTTATCCCAGAAATTTTAAATGATTCCATAGTTTTAACTTTTCTTTTCGTACAATGTCACCAGTTCTTACGTTTTCATAAACAAATTTATTTATAAAATACTAATAACAAGGTGAGGTTTCGCCTAGCTGCTTAAGTATTATCAGTTAGTTAGTCACCACAAAATCAAGAAGGTACTGAGATGTATGCTGAAAGCACCTAATGTTCAGTTATAAATGAGATAATACTATTTAAGACTAAGCCTTACAGTGTAATCATCCACAATTTGACTATTCATTCCACTTACGAAAACACATATTCATGATTCGTGTAAAAAAGTGCTCCTTTAATACTAAATGGACGACTCAAAACTGTGCCACAATATTCATTAGTCTGTTGAATATCAAACTGGTGGGTGAGTGATATGAGGTGTTGTTTGAACCCTGAAAAAAGAAAACAAAAGGTTTTTGACCTTCTATTTTCTTTTGTCAGGGAGAGTGCCGAGGAGCACGGCCCAAAATGTAATGGAGGGACACCCCATGAAAAAAAAATTCTTTATTGTTATCTGATATTCTACTTAACGCTTGCCTTGAGACCAAGCTATTACAGTTTTAACAAGCATTTTACAAGAAAATACAGTATTGTGTAATGACTAAAGAGTCTAAAGAAATACATGATTAATAATAAATGAGTCACTACAACAATACTGTCACAAATCATAGTTAAATTATATCAATATTCAATTTATAGTTGCCAGAAACCGATCCAATTCCTCCTTGACAATTGGAGCTAAAAGTACTAGACCAATAATGTTTGGAAAGACCATTGCAAATACCATGGCATCCGAAAAATCAAGGACAGCGGTCAAACTGCATACAGATCCCAGTATTACAAAAAAGCAAAACAGCAATTGATAAATCAGTGTAGACAATCGCCCTCTTCCAAACAAATACTGCCAGGAAGTCATCCCATAGTAGGACCAAGCGAGCATAGTGCTGAATGCAAACAATAGGACGGAGATTGACAAGACATAGGAAAATCCTGGAAGTACTTCTTCAAAAGCAAGTGCTGTCAAAGCCGCTCCCCCTACTCTATTGCCCTCAATCAAAACCATATCACTAACCACGTTTCCGTAATCAAAGTGACCGTTCATGTTGTACAACACAATGACTAATGCGGTAACCGTGCAAACGACAACAGTATCAATAAAGGGTTCTAGCAAGGCAACAATGCCTTCACTTGCTGGATAAGCTGTTCGTGCTGCCGAATGTGCTATCGCTGCAGAGCCGACACCAGCCTCATTAGAAAAGGCAGCGCGTTGAAAACCAACTACTAGCACTCCGATAATCCCTCCCAGCGCAGCATCTGGGGAAAATGCACCAAGTAAAATCTGCCCAATTGCTTTTGGTACTAGTGTGATATTCAAGCCGATTATCAATAACGCGGAGAGTAGATACAGGCCACACATTGCTGGAACGATTCTTTCTGTGATCTTCCCAATCCGCTGAATCCCCCCAATGATAACAAGGGCTACAAGCATAGAAAGTGTAAGGCCAAAGAGAATGCCAGCAGCAGTACTTTCTACTTGGAATGTTTCGAGAAACAGACTAGTCGCCTGATTGGCTTGAAACATATTGCCTCCTCCTAAGGAACCGCCTACACACATCACTGCATAAAAAATACCAAACGCTTTACCAATTGTGGGCCAGCCGCGTTCACTGAGTCCTTTAGACAGGTAATACATGGGACCACCGGCAGTCTTAGAGCGTTGGTCTGTGTGCTGTTCTTTTGGGGGAACAACCTCCCGATACCTAACGCTTAAGGTGCATTCTGTAAACTTAGATGCCATTCCCATAATGCCTGCAATGATCATCCAAAGGGTGGCACCAGGACCTCCAATACTGATGGCTATGGCTACGCCCGCAATGTTGCCAAGGCCTACAGTGGCTGAAATGGCTGATGTCAATGCTTGAAAATGGGTAACTTCTCCTTCAATATGATCGGCTTGTATTGTTTTTAGGTTATCAGTTGTAGTAGGTTCTTTGTTGGGTTGATGATGACCACGAACAATCTGTATCGCTAGTTTGAACTTTGTAAAGTTGATCCACTTGAAGTAAATGGTAAAGTAGCTAGCTGCGCAGATCAACAAAATCAGAACGATTGGAACATTAGAAGCCCCAAAAGGGATAGTCGTCAATACGATTCCTTTAATTGTGGCAGCAATTGGCGCTACACTAGCCGCCATCCAATCTGAAAGTGCTACAAGATCGGTTTGACTTAACAAAATACTAATCAATAGAATGAAGGCGGCGATTATGAGGAATTGATTTTTCATAGTTAGAAACTTTTAATCCTGATTATGCTTTGGATTTAAGACAAACTTATGGTATCAGTATTCAGAAATCAACTTTTAATCGTCTTATATATTTACTATTTAATATTTTATAAAACATTAATAATGTGAAACTAACAAAGAAATAAAAAAAGTTAAAAAAGTTAAAAATGATAACGATGGATTAAGGCGGATTCAAAATAAAATGGATATATTGGACCATCCAAAAAAAATAGCTATGCCTTCTGTATTTAAACAAGATGTAAAAATCACATTAGAAGAATGTTATCAAAAAATAAAACGGGAATTGAATATTGACAAGCCCCGTTACGATATCCACTATTTTAATGATTTCTCAGGCTTGCTAGAACGTTTCATCGTTAGTAGCCCAAAATCGAAGGTACGTAAGTTGCGCCCACTCACTAGCAGCACGCTATTTAATAAAATTTATTACTCTGTGACCCGATCAAGTGAAGTCGGATTCGAAATCAATTTTTCGATGAATACGCTAGACTTATTGAGTAACTACGCTTTTGATTTGAATTGGCGGGAGCGGTTTAAAATTCTCAAAGAGCCGATACATGTGACGGATAGTGTGGAGTTTGCCTTTGCCATGTTTCCTAAGTCTAATCCCTCATTTCCCGCTACGCCAACGATTCCAATTAAAGTGCCTGGGTTTAGAAATGTGTTTCTGAAAGATGAGAGTCAAAATCCTACTGGAACACACAAGGACAGAATGGCTTATGAGATTGGGAAATACTATTGGGAAATCATTAAAAATAGCACGGTTGGCCAACCAAGACTAAGAGATTTGTCTTTGCTGACTTATGGCTGTGCAGGATTGGCGATTCAAACAGAGTTACAGAAGTATAACTATCCAAACTTGAAGGTACTGATTGATCTAAAAATGGATCCGGCAGTTAAAGAAGCGCTTAGACTGGCAAAGTGTGAGATTTTTGAATTTGACTTGTCTAATAGCGAGTTTTCCTCAGAAAGGATCCTTGAAGTGACGAATAACCAAGGTGGTTTTGATTTGACTTTCGGTAAGGGAATGGAGAAGGTAAAAACACGTTACTACGACTGGCTATCTTTTGAAATTCTTAATCAATCTCCTGATTACTGTTTTATGCCGTTTGGGTCTGGTGATCTTATGACTAACGTACTGTATACTGTGGATCTTTCTTTGAAGGGGTTTGCTGATAACTACAAACCCAATCGGCTGTTTATCAATGAAAATCAACTACGAAAATGTAAATTCTTTGGTGGCACATCGACAGTAAAGGGTACTATAATGGATAAACTGTATTCTCCTTATTTTGGTGAAAACACCAATATGGAAACCTGCAAGCAGATCGTTTCAAAATACCAGGATATCTTAGCACCAAGTGGCGTTTATGAGGTAGAAGAGACATTTACTAAGAAGGCATTGGCAATAGCCGCTGATAACAATATAACCTGTGAGCCCAGTGGCATTGCTGGTTTGGGGTTATTTCTACAAATGACAGCTTCTGGAACGCTTGATATCGCGCCGCGAAGTAAGGTAGTCATTGTGAATACTGGTAAGTTAAAGGTTGATTCAATTGAAAATTGATTTATCTTTACAAATGCACTGCCTAGGTTTAAAGGAGGTTGCTAAAGGTGCTTAATCTATCAGTCCATATTCGACATTTTAAGCGTACAAGGTATAGTTTCATACTATATCCTGACAAGTGGATTTGACGACTTCCTAAATTTGGAGCAGAAATTGCCTAAGTAACCACAACGACATTACAATTTTTATTCAAATTGATTACCTTTACAATCTTAAAATCATTGATCATGAAACTACTACTCCCACTTACATTTTTTGTCCTGATATCACTTCAACTCTTTGCTCAGCCCAAAAACAAACCATTTGAGTTGGCTCAAGACGCACCATCAATTGAAGTAAAAGATCAAAATGGAAATGAAATTGTCCTAGAGCATATTTTAAAGGAATCTAAGGTACTTCTTGTCTTTTACCGTGGGTCTTGGTGTGGTTACTGTACGAAGCATCTTTCGATGCTACAAAAAAATCTGGAGGAAATTTCCAAATCAGGTACACGAGTTCTTGTCGTGACTCCCGAAAAACCAGAATTCATTAAAGACATGGTGGAGCAAACAGAAGCGAAATTTTCCGTAATTAACGATGTGGAAGGTCAAATAATGAAAGACTATAACGTTGGTTTTCAGTTAAATGAAGAGAACCTGCCTAAGTTCTATAAATTGACGGTAAGCAATGCCCTAGACTATAATAGCAAAGCGAATACTGAGACATTACCGATTCCTGCTACGTTTATCATCAATCAGGAAGGCACATTTGATTATATTCAGTTTGATGCTGACTATAGTAAACGATCCTCCATGGACGAAATTTTTAAACACCTGAAAACCAAGAAAATTGGAAAAGATTGATCCATTAAATCAAGTTGCCGAATTTCATAAGACCTTTCAACATCCAATCGTAAAGGAACCTGCAATTCCAGATGCTAAACGCTGCGACCTGCGTGTTTCGCTTATTGCTGAGGAACTAAATGAGCTAAAGGATGCCATAGCTGATAATGACATGGTAGAAATTGCGGATGCTTTATGTGATATCCAGTATGTCCTTTCTGGTGCCGTGCTGGAGTTTGGATTGGGTGATAAATTCAAGACCTTGTTTGACGAAGTACAGCGTTCCAACATGAGCAAAGCTTGTAAAACAGAAGCGGAAGTAGCAGCCACTATAGCGCACTACAAAGCAAAGGACGGTACTGAGAGCTATTTCCGAGAAAAGGACGGTCTATACTTAGTATTTAGAACCTCTGACAACAAAATACTCAAGTCTGTGAACTATTCTCCGGCGGATCTCAAGACTATTTTGGAGGCGTGAAATTAGTGGTTAATTGTTAATTTTTTCGAATGAAGCAGGTGAATATTACAAGAAGACGGATAGTAGATAATGTTATTCTCTTATACTCTTTATTTCTAGTCGTGATGTTTACAAGCAATTGTTCAATATTAGAAGAAAAAAAGAAGGAAGAAAACTCCAATGTTTCTACTACAATTAAATCACATTTAGAAGAAAATTTGAAGATTAATTCGCAAGTTGATGGTGTGTTTTCTTATGCTCTATCAATTCGTATAAACAAGACAAAGACAAGTGTAGATAATGCTTTCTATGCTACAGGAAAAGCAATAGAAAACGATGAGGTTTACAAAGGACTATCTTCATGTTTGAAATCGTTCAAAAGTCAGAAAAATATAGGTAAGTATAATATTATTGTGAATTTGAATCTTGTTTCATCTAAATACTCAGTTAAAATTTTATAGTATAGTTATTTATGATTCTTGATCAATATGTATTCAATTGGTATTACTTTCAGCACTGCAAGTTTGGGGAATCTTGGTCCTAGGGTTGTACAAGGTTGAACTCTAGGCTGACAAATGCTGTACTTTCAGTATTTTAATTTACACTTTCCGAGTGTTTTTCTACACTTTCAGTGTTAATCCGCATAATGCAATTTCAGTTCTCAAATTTCCTTTTAAAAGTGCGGTTTGTTCATTTATATAATGTCTGAACGAAATGACAATAATCGTTGATTATCAATCTTTTAATAATAAATTGTTATGACAAATATTCTTGGGAATATTCCATTTCTCTAGCTTATCGCTGAATAATTTTAAATTATTTTTAGAAACTGAAGGCATCAGATCACATTAGTTAATGAATAAAGAACAAGGAACCTGTTACTTCCGGAAGCCGGCCCAGTCCAGAAGTGAGATACTTGCAAACCGAAAAGTATTGATTTTCAAAAAGTAAAGACCTTTTAACTGGGCGACTTTTTAAAAAATGTCAACTCCTTACAGGAGAGCATCAACTATATCAGTTCCAACAAAATATAAACACCATGGATAAACTGCTGAAATAATACAAAGAGAAAAGCCGGCTCCCGGAAGTAACAGGTCGCTCGTTCATTGCTTAAAACTGGTGTTTTCGGTCAGGCACTATATAAAATGGGGGCGGCTTAGCTGCTTGGAATATGCTGCGATAGCAGCAGTGCGTAGGTGCTATGAAACGAAGTGAATAGTGCCAAGTACCGAAGCGAAGCGAAGTATGGAAAGGAGCGACCCGCAGGGGAAGCCCCAAATATTTATTGTTATTTGTTGATGAGTAACCTACAGTTTGCTACAATAACTGGGAAAAGAAATCTGATAGTCCATTATTCCTAATATAGAAGTAAGGAGTGGACTTAGAAAGGATATCCGACGGCGAGATTGAAGTTCATGTTTTTGAATCCGAAGCCTTCGAAGGCATTGTAACCATTGCTGGTGTCAGGATCGATGTAGGGATTTCTCAGTTTATAGGCTAGATCAAAGCGAATAACGAAATAGGAAAAATCGAAGCGAAAGCCGTATCCAAAACCAACGGCGAACTGCCTAAGAAAGGCTTTTGAAAGTTGCGATCCAGGTCGGTCAGGATCTTCGCGTAATGTCCAGATATTTCCAGCATCAATAAACAAGGCGCCTTCTAGAGTATAAAAGATATCAAATCGGTACTCCATACTTCCTTCCATCTTGAAATTAGCCGCTTGATATGGCACAAAAGTATTATTGGTTACATCTTCAGGAGGAACGTGGGCACCAGGGCCCAATTCTCTAATTCTCCAAGCACGTACACTGCTTGTACCTCCTACAAAGTACTGTTTGACGTAAGGAATCGTAGAGGAGTTTCCATAAGCAAAGCCAGAAGCTACAGACAATCTGGTTGCAAACGTAGACCGTCTACCAACGTTGTAGTAATACCTGAGATCGCCATCAAGTCTTGTATATTGAGAGTATTCATTTCCAAAAGGACTAAAATTTTCTGTGCTATTGACTACTCGATCAACCAAATTAAATGCATTACCTGCGACATCAAGACTGAAACGAAAAACCCAGGAAGACCCCTTAAACACTGGGCTAGTGTAAATAAACGTATAATCACCTCCTAGAAATACCTGATTTACGAAACTACGCCTTAGAAAGTCATTTCTATCTAAGATATCCTGAAAATCAGAGTCGAGAGAGTCAATCAATAACAGATTGACACTAAATGGGTTAAGGATGTGTCTCACATGTTTATTGGCTCGCCATTCATACCCAAACGCGGTAGAAAAAACGGTATTGGTAAAGTAGTTTCTACGTTGTGTATAGTCAACGTCTATAACTATCCTTGTTTTTGGTGAGTAATTTCGGAGTCCAGGTTTTAGTTTAAACGGCAAAATGAACTTAGGAAAGTAGAGTGTGGTGTTTGCATTAAAATCAAAACTATTGAACACCTTATCGAATCCAACATCTGTTTCATCATCGCTCTGTTGAATTTCGAGACCTCCTTCTACATTAAAAAGGAAAACCTCAGCACCTTTAAATAGATTTCTATTTCGGTAGTTGAGTCCCGATCCAATCCCTAATCCATTCCCGTTATCAGTATAGATATCGAGTGCATACCCCACTTCTTGCTTCTTGATTGGTGTGAGCATGATATTGAAATCAAGCACATTGGGTTGCTCCTTATTTTTATAAAACCGAATGGAGACGAACTTGTAGATACCAAGAGCTCCGAGCTTTTTGTTAGTAGCATCATATGCATCTTGGTTATATTGATTCCCCTTCCTAAGGTGTATTGAATTAAGAATTGGCTTAGACTTGATATTTGGAAACTCGCCATTGCTACTAATAAAGAAATACCCATCTCCCAAATCAATGGTATCCGTTGACATGTTTTGCTGAATAGAGGGATAAAAACCAGGATAGATATAGATGTTTCCAATGGAATAAGTTTCATGTTCCCCTTTTTCAGGAGGTAAAATAGTTGTAATCACTTTTGCTTTATGATTAGAAGAATCTCTACATAAAAATTTTACATAATTGGGATAAAAATAAGCATATCCTTGGTTTCTAAGCAGTCGGCTAATCCTTGATTTTTCTTGTTCAAACAGCGTATTTTCAACTGGTTTACCTTTTTTGAACAGGGATTTATGCTTATTAACGGTTAGAATTGCATTAATTTTGTTAAACTCAATTTCGTTAATAGCGGTATCGATAGTCAACATTGTGTTTGGTGTGACGGTATAGGTAACTTCGGTAGTCTTGCCGGTTTGAACTTGATTGAAGGCAATTTGGGCATCAAAGAAGCCTTTATTATTCAAATAATCCTGCATGGTTTCTGCTGTTTCCTCAGTCAATTGTGGATTATAAATCTGGGGAGGTTCTGCAATTCGTTTCCTTACCCATCTTCCAAAACGTTTCAAAGAATCGCGTTTTTCAGTCGAATAGTAAATCCAGGTTCGAGTAGGGAAAACGCCAAGAAATTTGGAATTGGGCCGTTGTTTAGCTACATTTTTTAGCTCATAAGCTAAGTTTTGTCGCTTTTCAATATTGAGGTTAGAATCAAATTTGATGATATTTTTCTTCAGTAATGACTGATCCTCATTCAAATTTTTGGTAATATTGCAACTAGAAAGCAATAAAATTCCTGCAAACCACAAGAGAATGTGTTTGCTGCAAAAATTCGCACGTTTGATGTTGTCAATAGCCAAACTTAAGTTAATCAGATCGCTCAATAAAAAAAAGTTTCGTCAAAAGTATAACATTTTTGTTGCTGAGGGTCATAAAATCACTAGAGAAATCCTCTTAAATCAGAAAAACAATATTCATTCCATCTATTGCCTAGCTTCTTGGTCAGCGTCTAATCTACCACTTTTAACTGATTTTCAAGACAAAGTAAACATTATTTCGGAACAGGACCTGAAGAATGCGTCTTTTCTTTCTACACCAAATCAAGTATTAGTTTTAGTAGCGTTACCCAAATACCAGCTAATCGAAGCACAACTTAACCGTCAGCTGACATTAGTGCTTGATGGAATTCAGGATCCAGGTAACCTAGGAACAATATGGAGAATAGCGGACTGGTTTGGTATTCCTCAGATTATTTGTTCGCCTACTTGTGCCAGTTTATTCAGTCCAAAGGTTATCCAATCTACAATGGGGGCGTTTCTTCGCGTGTCCGCCTTCAAAATGGAATTGCCAAATTTGATAGATTCACATGCTGAGGTCCCTGTATACGGGGCAGTGATGTCTGGGCAAAACATACATAGTGCATCACTTACGCCAAATGGTTTTATAGTTATGGGCAATGAGAGTCAAGGGATTAGTGATGAGGTCTTCTCTCGGATTACACAGAGGGTTACGATTCCTGCTTACGGGAAGGCAGAATCTCTCAATGCTGCTGTTGCTGCGGGGATTCTTTGTGCTGAATTCAGATCACAGTTTACGATATAACTTTATGAATAATAATGATTCTCGAAATTAGACCAAAAAATTATCGTTAATTTGTAGCAAATTAATACTTCATGACGGTACAGGACAGAATTGAGCTCTTATCATTGCTTGGTAAACATTTCTTAAAGTTTGATGATTCCCTGCAAGCGGCAATTTTGAGCACCTACCATCACAATCGGTGGTTTACTCAGGAGAATGTAATGCAGTCTATACGGGCGATTGCAAAGGAGTTCTTAGACAAAGAAAAGCTTACTGATTGGATTAGTGCTTACGATATCCCAAATGCTGCTCCTAAAAAGAATGTAGGACTCGTGGTAGCAGGAAACATACCGCTGGTGGGTTTTCATGATTGGCTTTGCACCTTTATCACAGGACACAAAGCATTGGTAAAGTCTTCAGAGAAGGATAAATTCCTACTACCCTATGCCGTCAACTTCCTATCGGAAATAGCGCCTCCTGTCAAAGAATTAACTGAGTTTACTGAGCGCTTGAATACAATTGATGCGGTGATTGCCACAGGAAGTAATAACAGTTCTCGGTATTTTGATGCTTATTTTGGTAAATATCCTAATATTATAAGAAAAAACAGAACCTCAGTAGCTTGTCTCACTGGTAAGGAAACCAAGGAAGATCTGTTAGAATTAGGCAAAGATATTTTCAGTTATTTTGGGTTAGGTTGTCGTAATGTTTCTAAAATTTATGTTCCCAAGGACTTTGATTTTGAAAACTTTATGGAAACGATGCATGAGTTCAAGGAATTGGTTTTACATCATAAATACAAAAATAATTTCGATTATAATTTCACAATCCTAATCTTGAATCAGATAAAACACTACTCTAATGGTTGTCTACTTGTTCAAGAAAGTGAACTGTTCTATTCCAGAATTGCATGCTTACATTATGAATTCTACAATACTGAGGAAGAAATGGAAGCCAAAATTCTAGCTCATCAAGATGAAATCCAATGTATCGTGTCTACCAAACCTATAGGAAAGTTAGTCACTTTACCTTTTGGCAAAACACAAACTCCTGGTTTGACGGACTATGCTGATAATGTGGATACGCTACAATTTCTAGTCGACTTGTAATCTGCGACCTATGACTGGTAGTCTCTTTCAATATTTTAATGTATTTTGGCTTATCACTGCTTGCATAGTATTCCTTGTTGCTTTGCGAGTTAAGGCACCTTACGGCCGTCATACTCTTACTAGTTGGGGACCACTTATAGATAATAAATTGGGCTGGTTTGTCATGGAATTACCAGCTTTTCTATTGCCTCTATATTTTTGTTTCACAAGTCCTTCAACACTAGGAGTCGTATCATTGATCATGTTGTTTTGGATTAGTTTCCACTACTTCAACAGGGTATTTATATATCCAATTCGGATTAAAACTAAAGGGAAAAAGATTCCGATAGTTATAGTGTTGTTTGCACTAATTTTCAATGCTGTCAATGGGAGTAATATTGGTTATTTTCTAGGACATTATACTTCTTCTTACACAACTGACTGGCTTTATGATATCCGATTCATTACAGGCACGATACTATTCATTTTGGGTATGATAATCAACTGGAAATCGGATACCATATTGATTAACCTTCGCAAGCCTGGAGAAACAGGGTATAAGGTTCCTAAAGGCTTTCTATTTAAGTATGTGAGTTGTCCGAATCATTTGGGTGAAATCATTGAATGGATTGGATTTGCATTATTGACTTGGGCGCTACCATCCCTTGTCTTTGCTGTATGGACAATTGCGAATCTTGTTCCTAGGAGCATCAATCATCATAACTGGTATCAGGATGAATTTCCAGCGTATCCTAAGGAACGAAAAGCAGTAATCCCTTTCCTTGTTTAACCTGGGTTATACAATAGAAACACTGATTGAAAACAACTCCCATCTTATAAATTATAATAATAAAATACCGAAAAGATGAAAGTGTACCATTTTCAGATTATTTTTAGGGATGAATATTTTGATATTATGCACAGGAAACTCCTGTAGGAGCCAGATGGCACATGGTTACTTAAGCTCATTATGTAGAGAGGAGATTTCTGTTTTTAGCGCAGGAGTTGAAACACATGGTGTAAATCCTGGAGCTGTTACTGTGATGCAGGAAGAAGGAATTGACATTAGCAATCATACGTCTAATCATGTGGATGAGTATCGCGACCTTCCTTTTGGTATTGTTTTAACAGTATGTGATCACGCTCAAGAACGATGTCCGTTTTTTCCTACTAAGGCGATAAGGTTACATTACAATTTCCCTGATCCAGCAAAGGCCAAAGGTTCCAAGGCTGAGATTATGGAATCGTTTAGAGCGACAAGAGATTTAATTAAGGTTTACTGTGAGGAACTCGTTGAAAAGCATGAACTGAGTTAATGAATTGTTTAATTATTATTCCCAATCTATTTCTTTTCCAGATCGCTTAATTCCTCTTTCAACTTTTTGATTTTATTTTGTAGTTCTTCTAATTCTTTTTTCTCATCTGCTATTTCGTTAGCTAATTCATCTTTAAGCGCTTCAATTTCTTTTAGATTTTCTTTTCTAGCAGTTTCTAATTCCAGATTAAGTTGTTGCTTAGTTAGTTCGGACTGTTCTCTAAATCTGTCTAAGTCTAGGGTGATTTCTTCTTTTGCTAATTTACTTTCTTCTGCGAGCTCTTTTCTGTAAGTCTCTGCTTCTTCATTATATTGCTTTTTCTTAGACGCAGTTTCGTTTTGAATTTCTTCAATTTCTTTAGCGGCTTTCTCTTCCTCTAGAGCCACATCAACAGCTAATCTGTCTTTCGCCTTTTGTATTTCTTGGTTGTACTTTGCTCCTGCTTCGCTTGCCTCTTGTTTTATACGTTCCAATTCTTCCGCCGCTTTTGTTTTAGTGTCTGCGATCTCATTCAGAGAATTTTCTTTTGTAATTGCTACTTCAGAATTTGCTTTGTTCTTAGCTTCCAGAACTGCCAGATTCATTTTTTCCCGTTCATTGGCTGCATTTTCTCTAGCGGTTTGGATTTCATTAGCTTCTTGTTCTTTTACCTTAGAGATTTCAAGTGCTGCTGTTTCTTTCGCCTTAGAAACTTCATCTGCTGCTACTTGTCTTGCCAAGGCTGCTTTCTCTTTTACCTCAGCGATTTTGTTGGCTTCTTCTTGCTGCACTCTTGCGATCTCTTGAGCTGCATTGTTTTTTGCTTCAGCGATTTTCATCGCTTCTTCCTGTTTAGCAATTGCAGATTTCTCTTTTATTTTGGCGATGGCCACTGCTTCTTCCTCTTTTGCTTTGGCAATCGCTTCAGCTGCTTGTTTTTTAGAAGTAATTACTTCATTTGTGGAAGCTTCAACCATTTCTTTTTGTTTGGCTTTGGCTTCTAAAATCTTTTGTGCCACTTCATCTTGAATACTTTTCATTTTAGCGGTTGAAGCTTCCTTTGCACTCGCAACATCTTTCGCGTAAGTTTCTTTTGCTTCCGAAGCCTTGGCATTCGCTTCCTGTACTTTTTTAGCCGCTTCTTCTTTGGTTTCAGCGATTTCCTGAGTTGCTCTTTCTTTAGTAGAAATCACTTCACTAACTGACACCTGTTTGATTAGTTCCTCCTTAGCTTTTGTGGCTTTGATATTTTCAACAGTTTCTTCTCTAATCTTAGCGATTTCGGCAGCGGCTTTTTCTTTTGCCAACCTTACTTCTTCTGCCAATCTCACTTTCTCAACTTGAGCTTTCTCTTGTGTTTCTTTTACTTCAGTGGCTGCTTGAGTTTTGATCTCTGTAACCGTTTGAGAGGCGACAGCTCTTGTTTCCGAGACCTCCTTTGCACTTGCTTCTTTGGTCTGTTTGACTTCTTCAGCGGCCTTTTCTTTTGTCTTTGTGACTTCCTGATTACTAGCTTCCTTAGTAGCGGCCACTTCTTGAGCGGCTTGTTGTTTAGTAGAAGCGACTTCTTGAGCACTTTCTTGTTTGGTTGCTACAACTACCTCTGCGGCTTTTTGTTTCTCCAAAGCTGCTTCCTGTTTTGCTGTTGCAATTTCCTCATTTGCCAATTTTCGGGAATCGACTACTTCTATTGCAATCTTTTCTTTCTCTTTTGCAGCTTTTTCGTTAGCATCAGCTACAGCCTGTGCGTTCTTTTCTTGGATCAGAGAGATTTCTTCTGCTGCTTTCCTTCTTGATGCAGCAACTTCCATTGCCACTTGTTCCTTTGCCAGTGCTGCTTTTTCTCTTGCTTGTGCGATATCGTTTGCCGATTTTTCCTGAGTAGATAACAATTGTTCGGCCGCCGAACGTTTTGCACTTACAACATCTTGAGTAGAAACATTTTTGGCGCTTTTTGCTGCTTCTCTAGCATCTGCAATCGCTTTTGCTGTTTCTTCGCGGATTCGTGTAATCTCCTGTTGAGAATTTTCTCTTGCTGTATTAACTTCATCTGCGTATTCGAGTTTCGCCAACTCCAATTGTTTTTTGGACTCTTCCAGTGCGATGGCTGCGTCACCTCTTGCTTTGGAAATTTGTTCTGCAGATTCTAGTTTTACTTGACTTAGCTTGTTTGTTGCTTCCTTTTTTGCTTCTACGACTTGCTGTTTAGTTTTCTGGATTTCTGAACTAGCGCCTTCTTTGATGTCAATAACCTCTGCTACAGCCTCATCTTGTGCTTTCTTAATTTCAGCGTCTGCATTTTTCCTAGCAGCTAGAACTTCATCAGCATAAACTTTCTTTTGTTTTGCTGAATTTTCTCTTGCTTGTGAAACTTCTTCCGCAAATTTTGCTTTAGCATTGGCCGCCAATTCTCTTTCCTTGTCGATTTCAGCTCTTAACCTAGCTCTTTCCTTTGCAAGTTGTTCTCTCAGCCCTAAAATTTCACCATCTTTCCCTAAGGCCGCTCTAGGGTTTGAGCCACCAGAAGACTTTGAAGCAGTACTACCACCAGAAGTGGTTGGTCCCGGACGAAATTTAGAATCTACAGTTGATGGTCCAGCTATTTTGGTCCCATCAATTTTAGTCAAAAGGCATCCCGCCATGGCTTGAAATTCAATTTTACGATTTGGATTTACCGTAAACTTTCTCATGGTATTAGTAGAATTGCTCCTAATGTAAATGATATTCATCGGGTTTCTGGCAAACCACTTTATGGCTTCCAAATCGAACTGAAGAGTGTTTTTATAAACGGGTCGTCCTCCAACGTTTTCAAGGTCTCCCATGCTTATAAACTGATACTTTTTTCGAGTTCCAGCATCATCTGTAAAGATAATTTCATCTCCTTCTTCTAAAGCGACACCACCATTGGAAGTGAACTTTCCAGTGATTCCTCTTTCTGAATTGTGTAATTCAATTCCATAATTATAATTGCCACGAACTACCAAGTATTGCCACTTCGTTTTAACAATTGTCATCCCACTAACAACTTGGGCGCTTTTTATGACTCCTGAACAATTTTGAGCAAAAATACCATTCACTATAAAAATTAATGTCAGGAAAATACTTGTAATTAGTTTATTCAACATGTATGAGGGCGTTTATAATGTACTAAGATAACCAAAAAAAACTAAATTATACTGGATTGGAATATGATTAATACTATAAGTATACGCCATTCTTTTACGAATGTTTTAAGCTAAGAAGTATAATTTCTAAGTTTCTTCTAACAAATATCTGATTATTAATAAATTATAAAAGGATAGTTTTCCTTCAAATACAAAAAAACTATCCTTTGTTGAAGTAAATTTGGTGTTCCGAGATAATTAAAACAATGAAATTTGGGCTGAACCAGAATTTAAAGATGGTGGTTCTAACGATAAATCAAGATGTTGATTTAGCTGTTGCGTTAGATAAACAACCATCTCTGGAGATTTAAGATTATCTGGTTGGTGCATAAAGAAGTAAACCCTTTTAAGTCCTTTTCCTGACCATTTTTTTAACCGTTGGACCCAACTGTCAATTCGCTGATAATCGCTAGGATGCAACCCGTTTCCTACGAACCGAATCATCGCAGTGCCGGTTGTGAGCAATTGATGTAATACATCTCTCCTGCCCGCCACATCTGTAATAACTGTAGAGATTTTATATGACTGTAACAAATTGCCAAATGAATCAAGGGCCTCTAAGGAGGAGAACCAATCAGTATGACGCAATTCAATTGCCAAGTTGATCTCTTCTGGAAACTGTTGTAGAAAGGTCTCCAGAATATTAAGTTTGTCTGACTTCCAATATGGCGGCATCTGCATAAAGCAACATCCCAATTTATCACCAAAACGATCCATCGCGTCACTAAACCAATTGAGTGTGTCCTTGCTCATTCCTAGGTCACCACTATGGCTGATTGTTTGTAATATTTTAGGGCAAAACAGAAAACCAGGTGCTGCTGCCTCTTTCCACTTTTGTACTGTTTCTGGCTTAGGGATGCGGTAGTGTGTCGTATTGAACTCTATGGTGTTGAACTGCCTGGAGTAATGCTTGAGATAGTCCTTAGACTTCGTGTTGTCTGGATAAACGGTGCCTACCCATTCCTTCATACTGAAGCCGGTGCAACCGATATAGACTTCTAGTGGGTTTGGGTTCGGTTTAAGACTTTTGAACAGTTGGACTGTTTTTGGATGGTCTGGTGGGAGACTGAAATCGACATGACTGATGTCTGGTAGCTTTCCGAATTTCATGTTGGGGACTGATTGAGTGATGTCTGTGTGCTTATGCTATAGATTTCTTTCTTTTTCTAGAAATACCTAACCCAAGAGCAAGTAATACAATTCCTGTGAATCCAATTAAAGGATAATTAATTTGAGGATTAATGTCGATTTGTTCTTCATTTCCAATTATTGAAAGTGCACCCCAAAATCTAGGAGGTATTATGAAGTGGTGCATATTTTCCATAAACTCAATTCTAGCTTTTTGTAGGGCAATATCCTTATCGAATCCTTCATTAACGTATTTATAGAAATACCCCATCAAACGAGCTGTAGACTGATCTGAAAGTGGCCATTTACTGGCAATCATAGATGGACAACCAGCATATGCCAGACCTCTTGAAAGACACATTAACCCTTCACCGTATTGTTCTGCTCCGACACCTGTTTCGCAAGCACTGAGGACTGTTATGTCAGCATTTAAGGTAAGATTGTAAAGCTCATTGGTATGTAAGTAATTGTCGAATCCAATTGTAGAATCGGAGGAAGCGAAAACCAGACCAGAGTAGTCTGGAAATCTATCATGAGTAAAAGCATGAGTTGCAAGATGAAGGATGTTATAATTTTTCGCTACTTTCAAGAAATTGCTTTTTGTTGCTTCTTCTTTTAAATAGACATTTCCCTTAACAATTTTACTAATAGATTCTACCTCCCTAATTGCCCAAGGCAGTTCAATAAATCTCTTCGGCTTATACGAACCATCTGGCAAAGCCAATTCAAACTTGTAATCAAACTTAGAACCAAATGTTGGTGCGAATCCTAAGAAATTTTTTGCTGCCTTTCTTTTGTACTTTTCTTGTTTTCCTTTAAAATATAGTGCTGCTGAATAATTGTATGTTATAGGATGATCCACAAAGAAATATTTAGATTCATAATAGTTCTCATAGTCCTTCTCCCTTTTTTCAGTAGTAAGTAATTCAAACGGTACATAATTCAAATGTCCATCAGGGATGATGATTAATCTTTTACCCTTAATTCTGCATGCGATAGGTTCAATAAGAAATTGATACATCTGATAAGAAAGCGAATCGAAAGCCGCAAAATCTTTATTTAATATGCTGGCTTTAAAGCTCTTTACTTTGGAATTCAGGTCGAAGTTGTAGTCAATTTTTTCCAAAATAAATTTATTATCTGAAAATAACATGACAAATAACGATTCATTAGTAACAAAGTATTCGATAAGAGCCATGTCCTCTTTCAAATTATTCTTAACAAATTCAATTTTGGGAACTTGGAGCCCGTTTTTCAGGTCTGTATACTCTGGATAATTTTTTTGGAAGGATCTGTTTGCTTTATTCTTTCTTTCTGTGAGCTGGTAAATTTTGTTGTACATTTCACTTATAAACTTCTTGTCTTTGTCCACTTCTTTTTTTTCGAGTTCGTAAAAAAGCTTTTCATTATAATAAGCAATATCTACCCTAAGAAGTCTCTCGTTCTCAACTAGAGAGTCAGGAATATTAGAGAACTTTTTTGCATGCAGGTCATTAACAGCCTCTAAAAGAATCATTGACTTATTCGATTCTGAAAACAGTAACATTGCTTCCAAATACTTATATTCGTTGGTATGTTCAAACAATTTATAAGCAATGGGTACTGCCTCTCTATAAAGATTATAAGTTTCTTCAGCCAAGATCAATTTAGAGTGATCAGATTGGTAAGATTTCCTATAACTATCATATATCTTTTTAAGA